>Ga0307377_10000275_pt1 | contig 71289 bp, 61 predicted proteins | sample TR3MG_FD_202535 | JGI IMG/M metagenome (GOLD analysis project Ga0307377, IMG submission 202535) | Soil microbial communities from Risofladan, Vaasa, Finland - TR-3 | ecosystem: Environmental > Terrestrial > Soil > Coastal area > Acid sulfate soil | place: Finland: Risofladan, Vaasa | collected... | reverse complement strand
TCTCCAGCTGTGGACCGACGAGCACCGCGACTACCCTGCTGCCATCATGGACACGGGGCCCCTGCTCATGGCGATGCATGACGGGTCGCTGCGGCATATGACGTGGCCGTCGACCGCGCCACGCACCGTGCTCAACCCCCTGTTCGCCGTCAACTACTATGACCGGGAGCTCCGCAAGGATGTGGCGGCGTTCCGGCGCGAGAGCACCTGCTTCACCCGCAACGTTGCCAACGGGCTGTCTCGGTTCGCCTGCCACATGGCGTACCACAACTACCAGAAGCCGTATCGAGTCGAATCGGTACAGACCGACGCTTTCGTGCACGCGGAGGTGGCCGGCATCGACCGCGGATCGATCAGGGCACAGCTTGCCAGGCTGTACACCGACCGGCCGTTCATCAGCCAGCACAAACCAAATGATGAGGCCGCAAGGATTTGGCTCAAGCGGGCCGCCACTCCGCTGAAAGAGAAGCCGGACCGACTTCCCACGTATGCCGGGACGGGGTGGATGCAGGGTTCGACGAACTAACCTTGTTTTACTTAACAACCGTATAGTACAATAAACTATGGGAACGATTCTTGTCGGCACATCGGGCTACCGCTACAACGAATGGGTGGGGCCAGTCTATCCGGTCGCCAGCGCCAGGGAAGGCCTCCTGGCACGCTATGCGTCGGTGTTTCCCACGGTAGAGCTCAACGAGACGTTCTACTGCATGCCGACGGCCGAGCGGCTGGGTAGACTGGTGGCCGAGGCGGGGCCGACCCTGTCATTCTCGGTCAAGGCCAACGAGGCGTTGACCCACCGTATCGACCAGTCGACCTGGAAGGACACCGCGCGCCTGTTTGCAGGCGCTCTTGAGCCGCTGGCTGCGGCGGGCCGGCTCAAGGCGGTGCTGCTGCAGTTTCCGGCGGCGTTCGACTACGATGTCGATGACAGGCGCTACCTGGACGCCCTGCTTGGCGCCCTGTCGGATCTGCCCGTGGCGGTGGAATTCCGCAACGCCGGATGGTACAACAACCGCGTGTTCGACTCGCTGCGCGCCCGCTCGGTCGCCATCGCGTCACTCGACCTGCCCGAACTCAAGGGCCTGCCTCCCGTCATCGATGTGGTTACCGCGCCCCTTGCCTACATACGCCTGCATGGCCGCAACGCCCGCGCCTGGTGGGGCTCGGACGCCGCGTCGCGTTACGACTACCTCTATACCGAGGAGGAGCTGGAGGCCTGGGCCGCCAGGGTGCGCGGCATCGCGACCCGGGCCGATACGGTACTGGTCTACTTCAACAACTACCGGCGCGGCCAGTCGGTCGGCAACGCCAGGACCCTGGCCGCCATCCTTGCCAGTCAGAGGGTCATCTCGGAAGGCACGGCATGAGTGTCAGAGCGAGCGCCAGAGCGAGCACGGTTGTCCACCTGAACGTCGCCAACTTCCAGGCCGCTGTCGCCATATCCAGGGACCGAAGCCTTGCGGGCAAGCCGTTCATCATCGCGGGAGCAAGCTCGGCGGCCAGGGCCATTGTGCTGGGCCTGTCACAGAAGGCTCGGGATGAGGGGCTGGCCGTCGGCATGAGCCTGGTCGCGGCGCAGCGGCTCGTGCCCGGCCTCGTCATGATGCCGCCGGACCCCGCGGCATGCGCTCTGGCGGAGTCCGGGATGACGCGGATAGCCGCGCGCTGGGCGCCTCTCGTGCAGAATGACTCGGGCGGCCATCTCTTTCTGGACCTCGCCGGCACCGAGCGGATATTCGGCCCGGCGATGGATTGCGCCGTTCGCATCCGCAACGAGATAGCCGACACGCTGGGCCTTGAACCGGCGGTCGCGGTCGCGGCCAACAGGCTCGTGGCCAAGGTCGCGGCACGGAGCATCAGACCCGTCGGCGTTGCCTACGTGAGGAGCGGTGACGAGGCCGCCTTCCTGTCGCCGCAGGATGCCGTCTTGCTGCCTGGCGTCGGACCGGCACTGTCCCGCGTGCTCTCCGTTGCCGGCATCCACGAGATAGGCCAGCTCGCCGCGCTGTCCGATTTCGAGGCGGTGGCACTGTTCGGCAAGCGCGGCCTGGCTCTCAGGGACGCCGCTCTCGGCATAGACCCGACGCCGGTCGCCCCAGGATGTCTCGGGGAGCGCGTCATCAGGCGCAGGGTGGATTTTGGGGCTGACCAGCTTGACGCGCGTGTCATCAGGGCCGCGCTCATCGCCGCCACCGAGGACGCCGGGCTCGAGCTCAGGCGCTCGCTCCTGGCCGCCAGGCGTCTCCTTGTAGCCGTACAGTACGCCGACGGCTGCCGTGCCGAGGCGACCGAGCGCGGCGGCGCGGACTGGACACTGGATGACGAACTGCGCGCCGCCGCCGACCGGGCCTTCGATCGTGCCGCCACGCGCAGGGTACGGCTGCGCGCACTCGCTATTGAACTGTCCGTGCTGGCTCCAGCTCGGCGGGAGCCGGACCTCTTCGTCCCGGAGGGCCAGGGCCGAATGCAACGCCTGCAGTCCGCCGTCGACGCCGCGAGGACGCGCTTCGGCCCGGCCGCCGTCACGCGGGCAAGCGCCATAGTCGCAAACCGCGATAGCGTCCACCTCATAGGCGGTCGCCGATGACGGAGCCCGTACCGTGAACGGCGTCCGCCTGGGTCTGCGCTCGGCCTACTCGCTGCTGTACGGCACGCGCAGCCCTGCCGACATATGCGAACGCGCCGCGGCGTACGGCGCCAGGGCCATCGCCATCACCGACCGGGGCAATCTGTACGGCCTTCACTCCATAGTCGAGGCGGCGCGCGACACTGGCCTCAAACCCATCATCGGTGCCGAGCTCGGCGCCGGCAGCGGGCAAGGCTCTGGTGGTCGTGTCTTCGTGTTCGTACGCGACCGCGCCGGTTTCGCGCGGCTCTGCGAGTGCCTGTCGGCCTCCAGCGCCGCCAAGGAGGCCGACGCGACAGCCGGCTTCGACCTGGTACAGGCCCTGCGCGACGACTCGGGCGGACTCGTGCTGGCCTCTGACTCACCGGAAATCATCGGGGCACTCGCCGGCCGCGTGCCGAACCTGTTCGCCGCGGTCACCCCCTCCTCGGTCACCGCCGTCCGGGAGGCCCGCCGCCTCGGCGTGCCACTGGTGGCCATCGACGATGCAACCTTCCTGGACCCGGAAGACCGGGCCACCCACGAGGTGCTCCGCGCGATGGCGCTCGGCAAGACCGTGGGCACTATAGTCGCAAGCGACCTTGCACCCGGTGGCCCCGACGGAGGACTCTTTCTGACCGCGGAGGAATTGGAGCGTCGGCTGGTATCATGGCCGGACGCCCTGGCCGCGACATCGAAAATTGCAGCCCTGTGCCCCTTCGACACCGTCTTTGACGGCTTTGTGTTTCCTGAATACAAGTCAGGCGACGACGATCCTGGCACGGTACTGCGCGCGCGCGTCATGGACGGGGCCGAGCGCCGCTACGGAGAGCTGTCCGACGGCATCATCGGCCGCATCGACTATGAGCTCGACATCATCGGGCGCAAGGGCTTTGCGCCATACTTCCTCGTGATGGACGACATCGTCGCCATGTCCAGCCGCACCTGCGGCCGCGGCTCCGGCGCGGCATCCATCGTCGCATACGCCCTGGGCATAACCAACGTCGACCCCATAGCCTACAACCTGTACTTCGAGCGCTTCCTGACCATGTCGCGCCCCGATCCGCCTGACATCGATGTAGACTTTGCGTGGGATGAACGGCCAGCCTTGATGCGTCGTGTCATCGAGCGATTTGGAGCCGACCGCTGCGCCCGCGTCGCCAACCACACCATGTTCCGTCCGCGTTCCGCCTTCCGTGAAGTCGCCAAGGCCTATGGCTTTTCCGATAGCGAGATATCGAGGCGGGAACATCGGCTCGAGGCTCAGGGATCAGCGCCTGATGATGTGGACCCGCCGTGGGACGAGATACTCGCCATCGCGCGCCGCATGACTGGCCTGCCACGGGGGCTGTCGATGCACTGCGGCGGCCTTGTGATAGCGCCGGGACCGCTGCGGCGCTATGCCCCTGTCGAGCGCTCCGCGGAGGGATTTCCGCTCCTGGCCTGGGAGAAGGACGGCGCCGAGGCGGCGGGCCTCGTCAAGCTGGATCTCCTGGGCAACCGGTCGCTTGCGGTGATACGCGACGCTCTGGCCAACCTGCGCGAAGAAGGAATCGATATCGATGAGGCGCTATGGCGCCCGGCCGAGGATGCTCAGACGGTCGCGGCCCTGGCCCGCGGCGACTCGATGGGCGTCTTCTATATCGAATCACCCGCGATGCGGCAGCTCCAGCGCAAGACCGGCGCCGGCGATTTCGACCATATTGTCATCCACAGCTCGATCATACGGCCAGCGGCCAACAAGCTGATATCGGAGTACGTGCGGCGGCTTAAGGGCGCGCCATGGCAGCCGCTACATCCGCGCCTGGCGGGAATACTCGACGAGACGCTTGGCATTGTTTGCTACCAGGAGGATGTGTCCAAGGTCGCCATCGCCCTGGCCGGCTTTAACGAGGACCAGGCGGACCGCCTGCGCAAGGTAATATCGAAGAAGGCCGGCGAGGCCAAGCTGGCTGAATACCGGGACCGGTTCTTTGCCGGTTGTGACCGGAACGGCGTCGACATGGCGACGACACAGACGGCCTGGGATATGCTGCTGTCGTTCGACGGCTACTCGTTCTGCAAGCCGCACAGCGCTTCGTACGCCATGGTATCGTTCCAATCAGCCTGGCTCAGGGTACACCACCCGGCCGCCTTCATGGCCGCGGTGCTGGCCAACCAGGGCGGCTACTACCGCCCCCACGCCTACATCAGCGAGGCGCGGCGGATGGGGCTAAAAGTGGCCGGGCCCGACGTCAACACGAGCCTCTGGGCTTACCGGGGTCAGGCGGATACCGTGCTGGTCGGCCTCTCGGCAATCGCTGGCCTGTCGCGGACCGCCGCCGATTCCATAGTTGACGAACGTGGGAGGGGCGGGCCCTACGCCGATCTTGCCGACTTTTCGCTGCGTATGCGCCCGCACCTGTGCAGGCCAGCCAGGGATGACCTGGTTGCTCTGGTTGCCGCGGGAGCGTTCGACTCGCTGGCACCATCCGACAGCCGCTCCGCCCAGATTCGGGCCCTTCTGTGCGCCGAACCCGTCGCATTTCCCCCGGCAGCGGCCGCTCAAACGGCAGGCACCGCGATCCAGGGTGAGCTTTTCGCGCCAGCCGAACGCCCAGGCCCCCCACACGGGCGCCCCGCGGCGGCCATGCAGACGGCTAGGCCTCGCAACACCGAAAAGGAGCTGCGCGACGAGTTCGAGGCGCTGGGTTTCCTGCGCGACCGTCATCCATTGGCCCTCTGGGGCCAGGCCATCGCGCGCGTCAGGCGCATCAAGGCCCGTGACATACCCATGCATGTCGGCCGGCGGGTCACCCTGATAGGCTGGCCCATAACACAAAAGGAAGTGTTCACCTCCGGCGGCCTTGTGATGGACTTTGTCAGCCTGGAAGACGAGACAGCCCTGTACGAGACGGTGCTGTTCCCCGAGGCGTACACCCGCTGGAGACACATGCTCTTCTCGCCGCAACCCCTGATAGTCAGCGGCCTCGTCTGCGATGATCAGGGAGCACTCTCGATCCAGGTCAGCACCCTGGCCCCGCTCGATGCGCCCGTGTCGATGATTGATGGCAAGTAGTTCCTCGAAGCTTGTTGCAGCCGGATCTGGACTGTCATCGCTTGTATCGGCGTACCAGAGGACAGCCACTACTGGTATGGAATTTGCCCCGCCAACAAGCTTCGTGAAACTACATTCACGGCACGCAGACATACCAGGCGGCGCGCTTGCCCACCCTGACGACGCGTACATCGGTGAACACCGAGCGCATGTCATCGAGCCCGGTGCGGATGAAGTTGAAGTAGTCGCCACCTTCAAGGTATTCGATGATGCTGGTCGGCAGATGACGGTCAGCGGTGTAGTCGTGGAACAGGACGACCCCGCGCGACAGCCGCCTGGCTTCACGGAACAGCGCGATGCGATCGTCAGTGCGGAGGCCATGAGCCACATACGCGGCGCTGACCAGATCGAATGATCGATCGGGATACGCAAGCCCCTTGAGCACGTCCCCGACGGTGCATCCAACGCCCTTGGACCGCGCCTGTTCGATCATGCCCTGGGCCACATCGACGCCGCGCACGTCCCAGCCCGCCGCGCGCAAGGCCGCGGTGAACGCGCCAGTTCCGCAGCCCAGATCGAGGGCCAACTTGCCGGCCGGATCCGGAAGAAAACCCCTGCCTATCTCGAAGCACGCAGAATAGGATTGCGTCTGTCCAGCAAAAAACCAGGCGTACGGCACGGATATGCGCTGGAACAGCCGGGCATGTCGCTGGCTGTGGGTCATTGTCATCATTGGCTCCTTGAATATATCGTCTCACTATTATATATGATACTGCTTATATTCTTGGCACTGAACAGGGGGATTCACATGGCTAGAGCGTCGCACAGCATAACCGCCTTCCTGGCAGACAGGCGCAGATGGATACAGGGCATCGTGGCACTTGCAGTATATGGCGCCATGTCGTTCCTGGGCATCAGTATATGGTGGATCCTTGGCACCGGCATCCTGACAGGTGTCATCTTTGGCAAGGTATTCTGCCGTTGGGCCTGCCCCATCGGATTCATGATGGAAATAGTCACTGGACTGGGCGGCGTCAACGGCAAATTCCAGGGCATGTACCAGTACCACAAACTGGGTTGCCCCATAGCATGGGTTTCCGGAGCGCTGAACAAATTCTCCCTGTTCAGGGTACGCATCGACGAGTCGAGCTGCTCCAGGTGCGGACTATGCGACAAGGTATGCTACCTTTCGACACTGGAGCCGGCACAGTTCAGCCTGTTCAGGAAGGACAAGGAGCGACCCGCCGACGCGTACGCATGCTCCAAGTGCCTGGCCTGCGTCAGCGCCTGCCCCACCGGTAGCCTGTCGTATACGCCGCGGACACACTGAGCGGCTGGAGCCGCGCCACAACTACTTCTGGGTGCTGACAAGGAATCTGGCCGTCGCCTCGGCGGCCAGCGCTCCTGACTCATCGTAAACCGCGCCGTGGGTCGAGAGGATGCGGCCCTTGGTCTCGACAACCCTGCCCGCGATCCTGACTCTGGTACCCGTCTCGACAGGCTTCTTGAACCGCACCGTCATCTCGGCTGTCACCGCCGTCCTGTCTACCGGGGAATCCGCGACATGGATGCAGGCGTGGGCCATCGCCTCGTCCAGCAGCATCGACAGGAAGCCGCCATGCGTCATGCTCTTCCAGCCCGAGAAGTACTCCGGTACGACGAGCGAGGCTTCGGCCTCCCCGCTGACGGGATACAAGAAGCGCAGGTGCAGTCCGTGCTCGTTCTGCGTTCCACAGCAGAAGCAGCCTGCATCGTTCTCTATGCTTTGTTCCATGCATGCCAGTATAGCAGGAATCCGGATATCATGATCAGCCATCCAGACCATAGCGCTTGATCCTGTACAGCATGGTGCGACGGCTTATGCCGAGCGCCTCGGCCGCTCTGGTCCTGTTGCCGCCGTGGCTGGCAAGCGCGCGTTCGATGGCCTCGCGCTCAAGATGGTCAAGCGATGTCACCAGCGGAGCGGCGGCGGCGCCCCGCGGTGCCGTTACGACTATCGCGGCCCTGTAGCCCGCGGGAAAATCCAGATCGCCGGCGCTTATCAGGTTGTCATCCGCGTATATAAGAGCGCGTTCGATGACATTCTCCAGCTCGCGGACGTTGCCAGGCCAGGAGTAGCCTGCAAGCGCCTCCTGCGCTTCACCAGAGAGACGGATGTCGCCCTTGCTCATGCGCGCCCGCAGCCTGGCAAGGAGATGCCCGGCAAGCATAGGAATGTCGTCACGGCGCTCGCGGAGCGGCGGGACTTCGACGCGCAGGACGTTGAGGCGATAGTACAGGTCCTCCCGGAAGCCGCCCTCGCGCACCATGGCCTCGATATCCCTGTTTGTCGCCGCCATGATGCGGGCTGGCACGGGAATGTCGCGCGTACCGCCGAGTCGCCGTACTGTTCGCTCCTGGAGCACCCGGAGCATCTTCACCTGGAGCCTGACTGGCATTTCTCCAATCTCGTCAAGAAAAAGCGTGCCCGAACCGGCCAACTCGAAGAGACCCGGCTTGCGCGCCTCCGCGCCGGTGAACGAGCCCTTCTCGTGGCCGAACAGCTCACTCTCCATCAGGCTCTCGTGGATGCCGCCGATGTTGACAGCCACAAACGGTTCGCCCGATCGCGGTGACAGGGCGTGTATCTCCCTGGCGACGACTTCCTTGCCCGACCCGCTTTCTCCGGTGATAAGGACGGTGGCGTCGCTGCCCGCAAGCTTCTCGATGTCATGACGAAGAGAACGCATAGCGACGCCATCGCCAATCAACCGTGACTCTGCAGGTCCAGTTCTGAGGTCCACCTCGACCTTGTCTTCCAAACGCCGGCTGGCGATGGCCGTCTGGAGCTTGTGTATGAAGTCCTCCGGCTCGAACGGCTTTATAAGATAGTCGGTCGCCCCGGACTTGAGGGCCTTGATGGCGTCGCGTATCTCGCCCAGCGCGGACATCATGAATATCGGGCACCGGATACCCTCGGCTCTTGCCTGTTCGAGCAACTCCTGGCCGCCCATCACCGGCATCCTGAGGTCGGTAACGATGGCGTCGAAGGGCTCCGCCCTGAGCATAGCCAACGCCTCGCAGCCGTCGGCGGCGACAACCGAGTCTATGCCGTCCAGCGAGAGCAGCCGCTGCAGAGACTCGCGGATATTGCGCTCGTCGTCGACTATCAGAATCCTCATGCCTTCGCCTCTATTCGGGGCAATTTGATGCGAGCGATGCAACCACCGCCTTCCCGCGGCTCCAGGGCTATGGTTCCGCCAGCGGCTTCCATGAAGCGCTTGCAGACGGCCAGTCCGATGCCGGTGCCACGGCTCTTGGTCGTAAAGAATGGATCAAAGGCGCGCCGAGCTGTGTCCTCGGTGATGCCCGCGCCTCGGTCCAGCACGTCGATGCGCACCGCCCCGTCGATGGACCGAATGTCTATCGCAAAATCGTCTTCGGAGCCACCACTCTCAAGCGCGTTGCGTACCAGGTTCTCCAGCACTGACCGGAGTCGTTCGGGATCGATATTCACCGATGCGGACGGACCCACAGCTGGCCGGAGCAAGTCACGGCCACAGAGCCTCCGGCCCACCTCCGCCGCTATGTCCCGTGGGTCGACCGGGACGGGCCTGCCCGCTGGATCGCGTAGATAGTCACCCACCCGATGGCTCAGGGCCGAGAGCCGTTCGACCTCCTCATTGATGATGCCGATCTCTCGCATGGCCGACTCGGGGCATGTCTTCTCCAGGATCCTGGTCTGCAGGCGGATGGACAACAGGGGATTCTTGATCTCATGCGCCAGCGTGCTCGCGGCGGTTCCGAGGACAACAAGGCTTCGCTGTCCCTCGAGACGCTTTCGGTATTCAGCATTGCGCACGATCAAGAGACGAACAAAAAACACCAGCGCAGCGATCGCCAGCTCCACGACTGGAAGCAACACATCCGCGGTCCGGCGGTTTCTCCAGTATATAGGCTGGCTCACCTCAAGATAGATGGTCTCGGCGTTGCGCAAGGTAGTGAAGAAGAAGGTGCTCGATATGGGTTCGGCCTGGCGGCCGCTCTCGGCTGGCCTCGGTTCGACATTGCGCTCATGATCATGTGGTGGCGGCGGACCGACCCGGAAAGGCGACAGGACGAGCGCCACCGCATCGTTCTGTGGCATGTCCATATAGCCATGTTCGGGCTCGACAGCTACGGCACCGCCGGTTTCATTCAGAAAGCCGCCGGGCAAATAGGAAGCCGGGACGGCGCCCCAGTCATAGAGGCGAGTCCCGTCGCTGGCATATGCCCCGATTCCACGCACCTTCTGCCGGAGCGATGGGCTGCTCTCGATTGTCTCGCCAAAATCAAGATGGTCGCGAAGCCCCGCAAGCAGGACGCTGAAGGTCCGCTCCACGTCATTGCGGCTCTCCAGCCTGTCCTTCTGGGCAATGCCGTCGGCTATGATGATAGCCAGGCCCGAGAGCGCCATAAAGGCGACTATGGCAAGTCCCATCGAGGCGTACCACGTTCTGTCATGCCTCATCTGCGCTCCCCTCCGGCTACGATCATGGTATTGACGATATGATCCGGTCTTCACTCTCCAGCCCCACCAGCCCCCGAAGCTCGGAGAGAGACGAAAGGAAATCATACCGCGCGGCTATCAGCGCGTTCCTGTCTGCGCTGACAAGAGCTTCGCTGGCCGACAGATCCGAGGCCGACGCCGCCGACAGCCTGAACTTCTCGAGCGTGCGCTGATAGCCGCTGTTGGCATATTCGAGAGCCTTGGCCGACGACCCTATGGAGCGGGCCGCGGACTCAAGCCCGTTGACCGCCACGTCTATGTCCAGCGACAGACTCCTGGCCCCGTCCTGACCATCGAGCGCGGCGCTCTCCACCGCAACCCTGGCGGAAGCAACGCCATTAGCAGCGTTCCATGGGTCCAGACTCAGCGTGCCTGACAGCGTAACCGTCCCGGCGCCAGTATAGAATCCGTCCACCGCGCCCCAACCGACGCTTTGCGACAACCCGACGGCAAGGGTCGGCGCGTACGCGCTCTTCGCGGCTTCAACCGCGATTGTAGCCTTCTCGGTCTCGAGCGCATAGCTCGCCAGGGCGGGATTCCCGGCCGCGGCCAGAGCGAAGAGCGCCTTCGAGAAGGCGTTGGTGGCGGTATCATCGAGGCCGGAAAGCCTCGCGAGCAGGCCTTGATAGCCTGAAAAGTCTACCGGCTTCAACTCGGGCAGTGCCGAAAGCCCCGTCAGCGAGGCGAGCCTGGCACGCGCCGATGCAAGGGCCTTCTGTGCCTTGGTCAGCAGGGTCTGGTTGGCGGCGGATTCCGCCTCGGCCTGCAGGTAGTCGGATTCGGCCATGATGCCGACCTCTGCCTTGGCCTTGGCTATGCCAAGCCGCAGCGTCGCGGCATCCAGGTCAGCCTGTGCCGCGTCCACGCTGGCGGCCGCCTTCTGTACATCATAGAATGCCGCGTCGGCCTGACCGACAACAGCCACCCTGGCTGCGCGGACCGCCTCGGCGGCGACCCGCACAGCCACCCCGCCACTCCTGACAAGCGCGACCTGTTTGCCGCCGTCATAGATTGTCTGCGTCGCTGACAGCTTGACCGTGGCACCAAGGCTGTCGGTCAGGCTGCCGGCGCCGGTATAGTCCAGAGAACTCCCCGCAGAAGTCGAAATGGACGGCAAGAGCTTATACGATTGAGCCTTCTCGGCCAATGCGGCAGAATCATAGGCCAGCACCGCCTTGCGGAGGCTAGCGGAGGCCGCCAGGGCCTGTGTACGGACGGATGCGAGATCGAGACTTCCCTGCGCCACAACAGACACAGGTAAGAAACTGACCACCAGCATGGCACTCAGCAGCACTCGTATCGATACTTTCATGGTAACTCCTGTCATTCGTAACGCAACGCGTCAATGGGATACAGATTGGCAGCCTTGCGCGCTGGATAGAAACCAAAGAAGACGCCGACGGCACCCGCGAAACCCACGGAGGCGGCTATCACCGCCGGACTTATGATCGTCGGCATGCTCATGAAGGTCGAAAGCACCCACGAGAGTGCCAAGGCCAGCGATATGCCGAGGAACCCGCCCAGAAGACTCAGAATCACTGACTCGGCAAGGAACTGCAGCAGTATGTCCTTCTTGCGGGCGCCCACCGACATGCGTATGCCTATCTCGCGCGTGCGCTCGGTCACCGACACCAGCATGATGTTCATGATGCCGATGCCACCCACGATAAGCGATACACCGGCTATGGCCGCGAGCAGCGATGTGAGCGTCTTGGCGGTCTGCGAGGCCGTCGCGATGATCTCGGACTGGTTCATCACATCAAAGTCATTGTCGCTGCCATCGGACAGGCGGTGCGATTCCCTGAGGATCGCGGTGACCTCGGCCTGAGCCGCGTCCATCAGATCCTCACGGACAACGCTCATCTCTATGGCCTGTATCTTGCCGTCCCGGAGGAGCCTGGTGACAGCGGTATCCAGTGGCACCATCACGACGTCATCCTGGTCGTTGCCGTTGTTGCCGGAGCCCTTGCTCTTGAGCACGCCGACGATGGTGAACGGTGTGGTACCGATGCGCACCGGCTTGCCGAGCGGGTCCTCATCGCCGAAGAGCTTGGTAGCCACCGTGGAACCAATGACCAGGACCTTGGCTCGCCTGGCCAGGTCACGGTCGGTAAAGAACTCACCGGAGCCGATCGCCCAGTTCTTTATGACCATGTAATCGGGTTCCACGCCATAGACTGTCGTGGACCAATAGCCGCTGCCGCCGACCACCTTGGACGACAACCGGACTTCTCCTGAGATGGCGGACAGGTAGCTGGCTTCGTTGCGCAGCTTCGTGACATCGGCCATCGTCATCCTGTTTGCCTCGCGCGGGCCTCGTGGCGGCATGACCATCAGCAGGTTCGTCCCCATCGATTCTATCTGCTTCTTTATCTGCGCCTGGGAACCGGAGCCTATGGCGACCATTACGATCACCGAGCAGACCCCGATGATGATACCCAGCGAAGTCAGGAAGCTCCTCATCTTGTTGCGGAATATGGATCGCGCCGATGCGCTGGCAAGCTTTCCCACGGTCATGACGCGACCTCCTCCGCGGCCAGCGCCGCGTGACGTTCCTTCCAGTCGGCGAGGTCCAGAGCCGCGTTGTGGCGCAGAGCCACCGGCCTGTCGGAGACTATGGCTCCGTCGCGCATCGTTATGACGCGCCGCGTATACGAAGCGACCTCGGGTTCATGCGTCACCATCACTATGGTCTTGCCGCGCTCGTTCAGCTCCTGGAACAGGCTCATGATCTCCAGCGACATCTCGGTGTCCAGGTTTCCCGTGGGCTCGTCCGCCAGTATGAACGCCGGATCGGTGACCATCGCCCTGGCTATGGCGACACGCTGCTGCTGGCCGCCGGAAAGCTGATTGGGCTTGTGGTCGAGCCGGCTTCCGAGCCCGACCCCGACCAGAGCCGCCTCGGCGCGCTGCCTCCGGTCGATGGTGGAACCTGACCGATCGTAAAACAGCGGCAATTCGACGTTCTCCAGGGCACTCGTCCTGGAAAGCAGGTTGAAGCCCTGGAATACGAAGCCAATCTTGGCATTCCTGATGTCGGCAAACTCGTCGGAACTGGCCCGTGATGTCTCCAGCCCGTCGAGGACATAGCTGCCGGCTGTAGGCTTGTCCAGACAGCCCAGGGTGTTCATCAGTGTCGACTTGCCGGAGCCGGATGGCCCCATGATCGCCACGAACTCCCCGGACTCCACGTCCAGGTCTATGCCGCGGAGCGCCTTGACGGTGATGTCGCCCAGAATGTAATGCCGCTTGATGCCGCGCAGTTCGATTATTGCCATGATTACTGTACCTTTACCTTGAGTATGACCCTGGATCCTTCGAGGTCATCGGCATCGATCAACTCGGTGCCCGAATCATCGCTGGCGCCGACTCCGACGAGCCGCACGGCCAGCTTGCCTGCTTCATCGACATACCACAGTGTCTTCCTGGCCACGGCCGGGGTCGCGCTGGCGCTTGCCGCAGTGGCAGACGTCGTCGTCCCGCGGCCATTTCCACCCATCTGTCCGGGTCCGCCAAATCCGGGTGGTCCACCGGCTCCAGGCATGGCGACACCCATCAGGCTGGAAAGGCCACCGGAGCTCTTGCTCTCCGCGGATGTCCCGGCCTCCGTCGCCTTCCAGGCGGCATCGAAACGGGCCAGCTCCTCGGATTTCTGCGCTTCTGTCAAGCCAGACAGGCCGGCCACGAAGGTTGCGCGCTGTATCTCGGCCGTTGACATGGTAGCCGGAGAGAACCGGAACGCCGCGCTCGGCACGATGAGCACATTGTCCTTCTTCTGCTTTATGAACTCGACATCGGCTGTCATGCCTGGCAACAGCGTTCCGGTTGGATTGCCCGCCAGGATGATGACGCTGTAGTACACGACGTTGTTTGATGTGTCAGGCACGAGGCGTATCTGCTTGACCGTACCGGTATACTCGACGCCGGGGTCGGCCTCCACAGTGAAGCGCACGGCCTGCCCACCATGGATGGAACCGATGTCCAGTTCATCAACTTGCGCCTCTATCTGCATGCTTGAGAGGTTGCCCGCTATCGTAAAGAGGCTTGACGATGTCGCGCTGGATCCGCCGACGACGGTCTGCCCCGCGTCGATGCTCCGCTCGAGCACGATGCCATCTATCGGCGAGGTGATGATCGCGTACTGGTTGATCTCGGTCTCGATTTCCTCGAGCGATGCCTGGGCGGAACGTAGCTCGGCCTTGCCTACATCGAGCTCGGACTGGGCGGTCTTGAGGTCATACTCGGACAAGAGCTGCTTCGCGAAGAGCGTCTGCGCGTTCTGCAGGGCCAGCGCCTGGAGGTCATAGGTTGCCTTGGCCTTGTCCACGGATGCCTGGGCTTCCCTGGCCTTGAGCCGCAACAAATCGGTATTGATTGTCGCCAGCACCTGGCCGGCGCGCACGTGATCGTTGTAGTCGACCTTGACGCTCTCGAGGCGCCCGCTCATCTGGGCGAGTACCGTGACTGACGAGACGACCGAGAGGGTGCCTGAACTCGTCACCACGCTCTCTATCGTGCCACGGCTGATGGTCGCAAAATCGTAGCTCTGGGTAGCCGTTCCCGCGTGAGCCTTGCTGCCCGAACTCAAGAGGACTATCGCGCTGGCGGTTACGATCACGGCTACGGCTGCTGTAAGCAATTTCCATTTCTTCATGGTGCGTTTTCTCCTTTGGATGCTTCCTTACACAGCAGGAACCGTGCCAAGATCGAGAGTCTCTGGGCGGCTCCATGGAGGATGACAGGACCATCCATGCACCGCACCGGCTGCCGATGGGAAGAAATAGGCGCGCATCAATTGCGCTGCGCAACTCCTGCGCAGCGGTCGTCATCCTATCCCCTTGACCCCGGCAACTGCCCGAACCTATAGTGGTGTCTCACAGCGACGACGAAGGGGAATCCGGTGAGATGCCGGAGCTAGCCCGTAACTGTATGCCTTGCGCCATGTCTCCCCGGGAGCCATGGACGTGTGGCAAGCCAGAATACCTTCCGTGCCGCCCTTTTCGTGGAACGCTTCGTGGTACAGGCGTAAAGCGATTGTCTTCGACGCGCTGCCAAGAGCGTCGCGGCCCATCGAGCTCACACCAATCAGGAACGTTCCTCCACATACGGCCAGCCGCGGTTCGTTGCCGCCCGGTCGAAATACCAGGAGGAATCGATGAGACGAACTGCAGCCATGGTCATGGCGCTGGCACTTGCCGCGTCCGTTCCGACGCCGTGGGCCCAGACGGCCCCGGCACTGAGCTTCAAGGACGCCCGCGGCATCACCGTGTCGCTGCCGGCCAAGGCCAGGCGCGTCGTGTCGCTATCGCCAGCGATAACAGAAATTCTGTACGCCGCTGGCGCCGGCCCTGCTGTGGTCGGCGTCACCACCTACTGCAACTTTCCGGCAGAGGCGCAGGCCGTGGCAAAGATCGGCGGCTTTTCTCCGAATACCGTCAGCGTCGAGGCAATAGTCGCGCTGAAGCCGGACCTGGTCGTCGGCGAGCTGTCGGCTCACGGCCAGCTGGCCGCCGAGTTCGAGCGCTCCGGCGTCAGGTTCGCCGCCCTGCCCCAGACCGATTTCGAGTCGGTATTCCAGGCAATCGAACTACTGGGCCGCGTGGCCGGTGACGAGCCAAAGTCGAAGGCCCTCGTCGCGTCGTTGCGGGCCAGGATGGATAACATCAGGACGAAGACCGCCGCAGTTCCAGCTGGCAAACGGCCCATCGTCTTCTGGGAAACCTGGGATGAACCATTGATGAGCGTCGGCCCCAAGTCGTTTACCGGCCAGATAATCGAGGCCGCCGGCGGCCGCAACTGCTTCCATGATTCCCAGGCCGACTGGCCGGTGGTCAGCTTCGAAGCGGTGCTGGCGCGCGATCCCGACTTCATCATGGCGGCCGACAGCCACGGCGCGGCCCTGACGCCTGAACGGCTGGCGCGCCGTCCTGGCTGGAGCGCCCTGAAGGCGGTCCGCTCCGGCCACGTTGTCCTGCTCGACGGCGATATAGTATCGAGGCCTGGGCCAAGGCTCGTTGACGCACTGGAGCGGATGGCAGCGGTTCTGTATCCCGAGTTGTTCAACTAGCATGAACCCGCAACGAAGTCGAACGTCTGTGGCCTATATGGGGCTGCTCGTTGTTCTGGCCGCGGTGTTCACCGCGTCACTGGCTCTGGGCGCCGTCAGGCTGAATCCAGCACGCGCCCTGGCGGCGTTGTTCGCGCCGGTGGATGCCCAGTCGGAGCCGGCGGCCGTGATAGCGAGGCTCAGGCTTGCGCGGACATGCCTTGCGGCCGCCGTCGGCGCGTCGCTCGCGGCCTCGGGTGCCGTATTCCAGGGACTATTCCGCAATCCGCTCGCCGACCCTTACGTGATAGGCAGCTCGGGTGGCTCGGCCTTCGGAGCGGTGTGCGCGATCGTGTTCGGCTCCGGCATCAGGGCGCTTGGCTTCTCGGCCATAGGCCTCGCCGCGTTCGCCGGCGGCCTTGCCGCGACGCTGGTTGTCTATCTGGTGGCAGGGGCGACCAGGCTGCGCTCCGACGCGTCCAGCCTCTTGCTGGCGGGCACCGCGCTTGGCTCTCTGTTCTCCGCCCTCGTTTCCGTGATGCTGGCGCTCAAGGATCAGGACCTGCACCAGGCCTGGTTCTGGCTGCTCGGCGGGTTTTCCGGTCGCGGGTTGCCAGAACTCGCCGCATCAGCGCCGGCACTGATCATCGGCTTCATAGCCGCGATGGCCTCGTCGCGGTCGCTCGACCTCCTGTCGGTCGGGGACGAGGAGGCGGCAAGCCTCGGCATGCGGCCGGTGCGCACACGTCTCATCGTGGGTGGCTTCGCCGCCCTGTCAGTATCGGCCGCGGTAGCTCTGGCCGGCGCGATTGGCTTCGTGGGGCTCATAGCGCCGCACCTGGCCAGACGGCTCGTCGGCCCGCGCCACATCGTGCTTATCCCCGCTGCGGCCCTGACCGGCGCTGCGCTGCTGGTCGTAGCCGACACCGTGGCGCGTACCGTCTTTGCCCCGGTGGAGATGCCCGTCGGCGCCATGACCGCGCTGATTGGCGCGCCGTTCTTCATCTGGAAGATAGCCCGCCGCGGACTCGAGGGTGTTCGATGAGCATTGCAGAGCAGCCGACCCCGTCGCTCGTCGAGGCGCGGAGCCTGTGTGCGGGATACGGGGACAGGATCGTCGTCAGGGATGCGTCATTCCGGATGCAGGCGGGGCTGCTCCTCGTCGTGCTCGGCCCGAACGGCTGTGGCAAAACCACACTCCTCAAGACATGCATAGGCCTCTTGCCCGCGCTGTCGGGCCAGATAAGCCTGGGCGAGCTGCCGGTCGCGTCGATGGACGCGCGGCGAAAGGCCAGGCTGGCGGCTTGGGTGCCACAAAGCGCCGAAGCCGTCTGGTCGTACCGATCGCGCGACATAATCGCCCAGGGTCGCTATTCCATTCGTGGCCCATTCGCCCCATTCGATCACGCCGATGAGGCGGCAATAGACAGGGCCATCGACGCGATGGACGTCCGCGCCTTCGTCGATCGTCCCATATCATCACTGTCGGGCGGCGAGGCCAGACGCGTGCTCATCGCGCGCGCGCTTGCCCAGGACACCCCCCTCTTGGTGCTCGATGAGCCGGCAGCCCACCTCGATCCTGGCAGGCAGATGGAACTGATGGAGCTGCTGGTAACGCTTGCCGGGTCGGGCAAGGCGGTGATGATAAGCGCCCATGATGTCAACGCCGCGAGGCGTTTCGCGGATGTGGCCCTGCTTGTCGGCGGCAACGGAGCCTCTGTCTTCGGCGAGCCAGACGACGTCCTGACACCTGACCGGCTGGAGGATGCCTACGACACCCATTTCATCCATGGGTCGCATGTCGATTATGGCAGCTATGTGCTGCCCGTCTCGCGCAGGCACAGGAAGGACTCGTGACCATGGACACCGATTCGATACGCGACGCGATCAGGGAGCGGCTTGACGACCTGACCAAGCCCAAAGGCAGCCTGGGCAAGCTGGAGGACTTCGCGGAAAAGCTGGCGCTTGTACAGGGGCTTGTCCCGCCGCGTGTCCGACGCAAGGCGGTTTTCGTGCTGGCGGGCGACCACGGCGTAGTCGACCAAGGAGTATCGCTGTACCCCAGAGCCGTGACAGCGCAGATGTTCCAGACTATCATGGCCGGCGGGGCGGGAATCAACGTGCTGTCGCGCGCGTGCGGCTTTGACGTGTACGCGGTCGACGCCGGGGTCGACGCAGACCTTCCCACCTGGCCCGAGCATGGGTCAGCCGGCACACCGGGCTGCTTTTCCATGAAGGCCGTACGCGGCACCAGGGACTTTTCCGCAGAGTCCGCCTTTACCGATGCCGAGTTCGAAGAGTGCATGCAAAACGGCATGAGGCTGTCCCGTTTTGCGGTAGATGAAGGCTACGATATTGTCGCGCTCGGCGACATGGGCATAGGCAACACGACCAGCGCCGCCGCCATCCTTGTCGCCTATGGATTTGATCCAGACATGATAATAGACCGGGGCACTGGCATCGATGACGCGATGCTCGAGCGAAAACGTCGCGTCATACTCGACGCGGTGCGGGCTCGCGGGCCGTTCGAGACGCCTGAATCGGTTGCCATCGCGCTCGGCGGTCCCGAGATCGTGACAGCCGCCGGTGTCATGCTCGGCCTCAAGGGCACGGGCGTCGCGTGCGTCCTTGACGGATTCCCGATCACGGCCGGAGCCGCCATAGCGTGGAAGATTGATCCTTCTGTGATCGGCTACCTCTTTGCGGGGCACCAGTCCAGGGTCAAGGGCCACAGACCGGTACTCGACGCGATGGGGCTTGAACCGGTGGTCGACCTGGGCATGAGGCTGGGAGAGGGCACCGGCGCCGTCATAGGCGGCTTTGTTGTCGAACTGGGCGCGAAGGTAGCAGGCCAGATGGCGCGCTTCTCTGAACTCGCCGTCTCAAGGGCCAACGCCGACGAGAAGGATTTCTAGAACCGGTGATGCCAAACTTGTTCATGGCTTGACCGCTTGCCTTCTGGCGTATAGCCTGCAGGCATGATCAAGAGAGCACTGCATACCATTATGGCGATGGCCTTGATGACAGGACCCATCGCGGCGCAAACCATAGTGCCTGTACGCGTCGTCGCGTCGACATCATGGACGGCTGCCTTTGCCAGGGCTGCCGGAGCCACTGACATCGTCACCATCGCGCCTCTCGAACTGAAGCATCCCCCTGAGTACGAGATCAAGCCATCCGACCTTGCGGCAGTAGCCGGAGCACAATTTCTGGTGCACTCCGGCTACGAGCGTTTCGCCAAGCGCCTCGCGGAGACCGCGGGGATCGACGGACTCACGATAGCGCAGGTTTACACCGACAACATCCCCGCGACGTTCAAATCCGAGGCGCACAAACTGGCGGTTCTTTTCGGCACGCTGCCCGCGTACGAGTCATGGGCAGCCAGGTTTGATACACTCACCGCATCGATGAAGATGGCCGTGTCGGAGGCATTTCCAGACAAACGGGTAGTGGCGCACGCCTACCTCAAGACCTACGCACAATGGCTTGGCTTTGATGTGGTGGGAACCTTTGGGCCGGGAGAACCATCGCCAGCGGTCCTGCTAGAACTGGCAAAGGCCAAGCCCGCTCTCATAATTGACAACTATCACAACCCGTCTGGCTCTTCGATAGTCGCCGCGACAGGAGCTCCTCTCGTGACACTCATCAATTTTCCGGGCAAGGATGGGACCAGGACCATAGAGGATGTCTTTGCGCTCAATCAGGCAGCCTTCCTTGCGGCGGCCCGATCCGTCAAGAAATGACGCGGTCTTGATGACCGCGAACGCCACACCGATTCTGGCAGCCGAGCGGCTCAGCCTTGGCTATGGCGACATGATGGTGCTCGATGGCGTCTCCGTGCGCGTGGATCAAGGGCACGGACGGATCATCGGATTGCGTGGCCCGAATGGTGCAGGCAAATCAACGTTCATGCGTTCATGTCTGGGCCTGCATGCGCCCAGTAGCGGCAGCGTGCGGCTATTGGGCGCCACTCCGGGGGCACGCGGCTTCGGCCGTGTCCTGGCGCGCGTCGGCTATGTGCCACAGTCACGGGCGCCTGGCCAGTTCAGGCTGACGGTTGCAGAGGTGGTCGGACTCGGTCGCTATGGCAGGATTGGCTTTCTCGGCCACAGCCGGCCGGCGGATCATGAGGCCATAGGCCTGGCGATGTGGCGAGCTGGGGTCGAACATCTGGCGGCCCGGGCGGTCCAGGAACTGTCAGGCGGGCAGTTCCAAAGGGTAGCCATTGCGCGCGCGATGGCCGCCGAACCGGAGCTCTATATGATGGACGAACCTGGCTCGCACCTCGACGCGCAGGGGCGGGCCGGAATCGTGGAACTGCTCGCCTCGCTGGCGCGGGAAGGCAGCGCATCGATGCTGCTGGTGTCACATGATCCGGAGCTTCTGGCGCTCTGTGACACCTTTATCGATTTTAAACAAGGCCGCGCCGAGGTGAGCCGTGCTTGAGATCCTGGCATTGCTCCCGTTCAGACGGGCCCTCATCGCCCTGGCCGCGACCGGCATGGCGTTTCCGGCGCTGGGCACCTTCATCCTTGCACTGGAGCTTGTGCCTGCCCGCTTCGCGGTGATGCATGCGTCGCTGTTGGGCGCCGCGCTGGGTTTGCTTGTGGGGATACCACCTATCGTCTCGGCTCTTGCGGCAGCGCTCGTGATGGGCGCGGGCGTCGCACGGCTGTCGGAGCGCACCACCGTTTCAGCGGGAGGCTCTCTCGGCCTCGTCATGACGCTGAGTCTGGGACTGGCTTTCATACTCTTCTACAAATCGCAGGTCAACGCTATAGAGGCCTTTGACCTGTTCTGGGGCAGCGTGCTGGCGCTGTCGAACCTGGAACTGATCCTGACCTGCGGAGGCGCCGCGCTCGTCATCGTGCTTGTCGTGACATTCTTCAGGGAAATACGTGCCGTACTCTACGACCGCGAACTGGCCACCGCGCACGGTGTGCCTGCGCGCGCCGTCTACTACGGCATAGTCATACTCGTCTGCCTGGGCATAGGACTCGCCATGAAGGTAACAGGCGCGCTCATGGTCGACGCCGTTACCATACTGCCAGCACTCGCCGCACGATCGATGCGCAAGGGTTTACGCGGCACCTTGCTATGGGGCGCGCTCTTCGGATTCGCGATGAATTATGGCGGCTTTGCGCTCGCCCTGCTCCTCGATTTGCCCACGAGCCCGGCCATCATCGTGGTCGGCTCGGCAATCGTCTTCGCATCACGGGCCGTCGAACACAGGCAGCGACTCTCCTAGTCGCTTCCAGGTTCGCCAGCCAGCCGTTTTGAAAGCTCCTGTCGTTTCTTCCTGAACTCCATGACGGGCTTGTCACCGCGGGAGAAGTGTTCGCCGGTGCCGATGCCATAGGACCAGGGGAGTTGCGTATTGACGACGCGCTGGTCATGGTCGGCGATGACAAGGTTCATGAGGCTGCTCACCTTGCCGACGAGCCAGGTTCTTCTTGTCCACCACACAAGGGGATCCGCTCCAGAACCTCGTACCGCGCACCCGCTCGATCCAGACTGGATCGATAGATGGTGATCGTATCGACACTGCAGGAACACATGATCGGAATTGCCCGCTCACTCGCGGGAATGATGACTCCGGGCCGGTTGGCGCGGGCCAGTGTGATGTGGGGCAGGAAGGGCCGCCTCTCGCGCGGCCTGAACGGTACACCGCTCTCCACTCCAACCCGCTCCAGTTCGCGCTCGACGTGCTCGGCCAGGAGTACAGTCTGTGTGGCGCCATCGCCTATGCCCGCGGCGATGACAGTCGCCGGACCTCGTGGCGGAAAGGTGACAAGCCCGCGGGCACTCAGCGTGAAGCTTGCCTCCATCCCGGCCACCGCCGCGCCCTGTACGGCACTCCTGGAAGCCATGATGGCGCCTTGCAACCCGCGCTCGTCGATATCACCGAGAAACGCCAGCGTCACATGCATGCCTTCTGGCCGCGTCCAGCGAAGGCCCGGCCTCGACCCGCGCAGCGTGGCGCAGGCATCAGTCAGCGCCTCTTTAAAGGCTTGCGACAAGGGCACGGCGATGAATACGCGCACGGCTCGGCCGTCTACAGCATCGCCAGTATCTCGAGGGCGTGCCCCTCGGGACTCACCTTGGGAAAGATCTTCTGTATTACGCCATCCGTACCGATTACCACGGTTGAGCGCAAGACACCTTCGTATTGCTTGCCATACATCGACTTCTCGCCCCACGCGCCCCACGGTTTAAGCACAACGGTTTCCGGGTCGGCGAGCAGCATGAACGGAAGACCGTACTTGGCTTTGAACCTGGCGTGCGATGCAGGCTTGTCCGGGCTGATGCCTATGACGACGGCGCCTTTGGCCAGGAACTGGTCAAAGGCATCGCGGAAGCCACAGGCTTCCTTGGTGCAGCCTGGCGTGTCGTCCTTGGGATAGAAATAGACGACGACGTTCTTTCCCCTGAATGACGAGAGCGTCACCATCGTGCCGTTTTCATCCTCGAGCGAGAAATCAGGAGCTTGATTTCCTTCAGTCAGCATCGAAACCCTCCTTGCCTATTCGTTGAATTCGATAACGAACCTGGCGCCGCTGTGCCGCTCAATTTCCAGTGTTCCATCGAGCTGCTGCGCCAGCATCGCCACGAGATGCAAGCCGAAGCCTTCCATCCGGGGACTCCTACCGACATCGACAGGCGGGTCAGCCTCGGGCGTAGCCGCGGCATCGACCAAGCCGACTCCGTTGTCCTCATATAACAGCCGTATGCGGCCACCCATCCTTCGCGCGGTCAATCTGATGTGCCCATCGGCCGTATCCTTGAACGCGTACTTCATCGAGTTGGTCATCAGCTCGTTGACGATGATCCCCAGCGATGACAAGCGCTTTTCGTCAAGCATGATGTCCTCAATATCAGTACGGACATCAATGGGTTCACCAGTCGACATATTGCCCACAATCTCCCTGACGAGCTCCGGAAGGTAGTCATGCATAGAGATGGAGCCAACAGTGTCCGAACGGTATAGCTTGTCGTAGAGTACCATCATGCTCGATATGCGGTTTACAGCAGCCTCCAGCGCATCCTTGGCTTCCTGATTCTTCAGTGCCTCCGCCTGGAGCCGGAGCAGCGAAGCCAGAATGTTCATGTTGTTCTTGATGCGATGCTGGACTTCCTTGAGGAGTATCTCCTTTTCGCGGAGCAGATCGACTACTTTTGTTTCCGCCGTCTTGCGCTCGGTTACATCCACGAAGGTGCATACGACCTGGCGCACCGCGCCGTTTTCATCGAGCTGAGGTACGGCATCCACCGCCAGCCACACCCTGTCGCCGACCGCATGCCGCGCGACACCCATGACGGCCCCGAGGATCGGGCTCATCGTCGCGATCGACATGGGTACGGGATGGGTCGGCCCAGGGAACGGCGAGCCATCCTCATGGATGACATTCCAGCTTGGGTCGAATGACGTCCTGCCCAGGATCTGGTCCTCGGTGAGTCCGAGCAATTCCAGAGCCTTTGGATTGCTGAGCAGTATCTCCGCGTGGGGACCTTGCAGGAGCACGCCAACCTGCATATCCCATACGGTGTCCCTGAATTTTTGTTCGCTCTTCCTGAGCTCCTCTTCCATCCGCTTCCGCTCGGTTATCTCGAAAAAAGTCGTCACGAAATGGTCCGGTTTGTTCTGATACGCCACGATCTCATACCACCGGTCATTGAACTCAAGGTGCTGCTGGAACCGGATCTCCTTGCCTGTCCGTGCCACGTTGCCATAGGTGGATATCCAGTCGAACGGGTCATGCTCGATACCCAGAAACACCTCGGTCACCAGTCTGCCCGCTGGCTTGATCGTGCCGGTCATCCGCTCGTACGCGGGATTGGCCTCGAGGATGACATAGTTTTGCGGCTTTCCGTCATGGTCATAGACCATACGGTGGTATGCGGTGCCGATAGGTCCCTTCTCGAAGAGCGACCTGAATGTCTTCTCGCTCTCATTCAGGGCCTTGGCATGCTCGATGAGGTCGTCCTGCGTTGCCTGCAACTCTTCATTGGCTGCCTGCATCCGCCCGTACGCCGACTCGATCTCCATCTTCTGATCCCGAATGCTGCGGTTCGCGTCGAAAAGCCTGAACGCCATCTTGATGGAAGCGTCCAGCACGGTAAGGCTCGAGTTCTTGACCACATAGCCGTAATTGGTAACCTTTTCGGTCCTGTTGACGATTTCCGGTTCGGTGTGGCTGGAAAGGAAGAGTACGGGAATATCGCGGCAATCATGGATAATCGTTGCGGCCTCGGTGCCGTCCATTCCATCGCCGAGGTTGATATCCATGAGGACGAGATCTACCGGCGCATTATCGTGACAAACCATCTGGACGGCACGCTCGCCGTTGGCCGCGATCATGACCGTATAGTCGTAGGCTTCCAGCCGACTGGCCTCATCCATAGCGATGATTGCCTCGTCTTCGACAAGGAGGATGATCCTGCGACCAGCATCATCCATTCGAGATCCCGGCGGGGTCGACAAGTGGCATGGACAAAAACCTAACTGAAATGATTTGAGCCGTCAAGTCAATGTGCGCGACCATCGTCCCGGTCGCGGGGAGAACCGCCCTTAGGCCGTTTGGTCTCCGGTATCGTCAGACCCATTCTCGGCAGCCAACGTCTCTATTGGTTCGTCCGGCGCAAAGTCGGGCACATAGCGCGCGCGCGGGTTGGGAACACGCCCCATCTCCGGGTTGTGCATGAGGTCGCGCGGTTTGGAACCCTGAGCCTTGCCGACGATGCCCTTCTCTTCCATCAGTTCGACGAGGCGGGCAGCGCGGTTGTAGCCTATCTTGAGCTTGCGTTGCAGGAACGAGGCGCTGGCCTTGCCCTGGGACAGCACAATCTCCAGAGCCTTTTCGTACAGCGGATCGTCATCTTCATCGTCGAACAGCGAGGGCCCCTCGTCTTCCTCGTCATCGACAAACATCTCGTCATCGATGTATTCCGGCTCGCCCAGTGTCTTCACATGCGCCACGACCCGTTCCACTTCGTCTTCCGATACAAAGGCGCCTTGCATGCGCATCGGGAAGGCATCGGTGGCGCTGGAGTACAGCATGTCGCCGCGCCCCAGCAGTTTCTCGGCGCCGACCATGTCAATGATGATGCGCGAGTCGAATTTGCTGGCAACCATGAAGGCAATGCGGCTGGGTATGTTGGCCTTGATGAGGCCGGTGATCACATCGATGCTCGGACGCTGCGTGGCAAGCACCAGGTGAATGCCGACCGCGCGGGACATCGCGGCAAGCCGTGCCAGGGTCGATTCAAGTTCCTTGCCTGTCGTCGCCATCAGGTCGGCAAACTCGTCTATCACGACGACTATGTACGGCAGACGATCGGTCGCCATGTTCTTCTCGGCTATCTTTCGGTTGAACGACCTGATATCGCGGACGCCCATCGCGTCCAGCAGGCTGTAACGACGCTCCATCTCGCATATGCAGTACTGCAGTGCCTGGAAGGCCCGCTTCGGCTCGGTAATCACCGGAGTCAGGAGGTGTGGTATGCCATTGTATAGCTTGAGCTCGACTATTTTGGGGTCTATCAGTATCAGCTTGACCTCGTTGAACGAGCGTTTGTACAGAATGGACAGGATTATTGAATTGACGCAGACCGACTTGCCCGAGCCGGTCGCGCCGGCAATCAGCAGATGCGGCGTCTGGGTCAGCTCGACGACCTGTACATCTCCGGTGATGTCCTTGCCGAGGACGACCGGCACCTCCATCTTCGCGTTCCTGAATACCTCGCTCTCCACAATTTCCTTGAACGACACGATGGATCGCCGCTCGTTGGGCACCTCGATGCCGACGGCGTGCTTGCCCGGTATGGGGGCGACGATGCGCACGCTTGAGGCGGCCAGACGCAGGGCGATATTGTCCGACAGGTTGGCTATTTTGGAGAGCCGTACGCCGGGAGCCGGCAGAATCTCGAACATCGTTATCACCGGGCCCTTGCGTATACCGGTGACTTCGGCTGTTATGCCGAACTCCTTCAGGGTTTCACGGAGCACTTCGGCCGCGTGTCGTGTCTTGTCGTCTATGATCCAGTACTGTCCGTCGGGATAGTCGGTCAGTATGCCTTCCGTGGGGAGCGAGTACTGCAGGGCCGGCTTGGCAGGGCCACGGCGACGCGGAGCCGCTCCCGTCTTCGTCACCATGGCCAGCTCCGCGACGACAGCGGCCGGGCTTGGGTGCCTGGCCGCGGGCCTCACGGCCTGGGCGTGTTCGCCATCCTGGAAGACCTCCACCCTGGGCAGGAGCGCCGATCGACTGGTTATGGCATCACGTGGCCCTTCATCCGGGTCATCCTCGTCGTCGACCTCGTCGGCATCGCTGGCGTCGTCGACTTCATCAACCTCATCGACTTCTTCGGTGTCGACGGAAGCGTCGGCATCGGCCCAGAATGCGCCGTCCATCGCGGGATCGACATGGATCATCGGCGCCGGTTCGGGCGTACGGTTGAACATGAGCGGAATAGGGTCTGGATCGGCAGGCTGCCCGACAGCGTCCTCAGGCTCGACAACGTCCTCGAGCTCGCCCACATCGTCTGTCTCGTTTGTCTGGGCTCGCTCGGCGGCCGTGGCTGGCGGCATCACCGACGACAGGAACGGGACCGGTGGTAGTTGCGGGAAGCTCAGGTCCAGATCGTATGGTTCGGCATCCGAGGTATCGGGGCGGACGCCCGGCGATTCGGGTTCCTGCCCCGGAGCCGCTTCGGCCTGCCCGGCGCGCCGGACTATCAGTCCCAGAGCGGCCCCCATGCAGAGCGTCAATCCGAAGCCCAGAGCGGCCACACCGCCCGCGCCTACGCCGCGCAACCCGGGATAGGCTTGAAACCATGTTTCAGGTCCGTCCAGAAAGCGCGCCGTCATCGCCAGCGAGGCGAACGGTGCCAGGCTTGCCAGCATCGCCACAAGAAGGTCGGTTCGAAAGCCTGGCATGGCTACGATCAGCGCGCCAACCCACAGGTAGGCAGGCAGTATGAAGGCGGACCACGACAGCCCACGAAGGAAGAACTCGCCTACGATTGTCCGCCCGCCCAGGGCTCCAACCAGCAATTCGGCGAAAAGCGCCAAACCTCCGGCGCATAGTACGGCGCAGGAGACGATGATAGACCATGATGTTCTGGTGTGCCTGGGCAATGCGTTCAGCTCCAATCCCTAGGTATCATATCGGAGATTCGTCACAGGAGGAAAAGCCCGATCAGCCCAGCCGGGATAAGATAGGCGGCAAACCAGGCCAGTTTGCCCTTCCGCACAATGGGCATCAGGATGAGCAGCGATATGATGCCCGCCCCGAAGGCTGTCGCGGTGGCCACCGCGAGTGGCAGCGGCTGGATGGTGCCGGAGAGTTGTCCCATGTCCTTCAATTTAAGGACAAAGGCGCCAAGAATCGCGGGAATGGCTATCAGGAACGAGAATTCGCCTGCCGTCTCCCTGTTCAGGCCCGAGGCGCCGCCGGCGCTTATCGTGATGCCCGAGCGGCTGATGCCAGGGAAGACGCCCAGGCCCTGCGCGATGCCGATAATGAGGCCATGCGCCCAGCGCATCTGCCTGTAGCCCTGCGTGCCTTTCCAGAAGGCCGACGCCAACAGTATTGCCGCGGTGACGAGCAGCAGGCCAGCGACTATCTTGGGGCTGCCGCTGAGGTCAATCTTGTCTATCATGACGCCCAGCACGGCGGTAATCACGGTCGCCAGAGCGGCGGGCGGGATGATGGCCAGGTTGTCGGCGTCAGAATCGTCGCTCTTGCGTGCCATCCACCGAAACGTCGAGACGATTATGCCACCGACCCGCTTCCTGAACACGACAAGGATCGATACCAGCGTAGCCAGATGCAGCATCACGTCGAACAGCGCAGGAACATTGGAGAGCCCCATCAGACCCTGAAAGACCAACAGATGCCCGCTCGACGATATGGGCAGGAATTCCGCTACGCCCTGAAAAAGCCCAAGAACCAGTGCCTGCAGTACGTTCACAGATGCCTCCGCTGACGCACTATACCACGCAGGGCTTGAAAATCTCAATTATAGTAGGTACTTTATCCATGACGAAATGGCGTTTTTTGAGCTCCGTTCGATCCCGCCCGTCTGGCATGGCGTTGGGAACGCTTGGCGTTTTTTGCAGCCTGCTTCAAACCCGTATTTTCAAGGAAGGCAATCATGGTTATCCAGAAAGATCGTGTCGTATCGATCGATTATGTACTCAAGGGCGACGACGGAGTGGTGATTGACCGCTCCGAGGGCGAACCGCTCGTCTATCTGCATGGCAACAGCAATATCATCCCCGGCCTTGAGCGTCACCTTGACGGCAAGAAGGCGGGCGACTCCGTAGCGTGCGTGATAGCTCCGGCCGATGCCTACGGCGAATCCGATGCGGAGCTTATTTTCACGGTGGCCAGGACCGACTTTGCCGAGCCCGAAAAGATCGAGGTTGGCATGCAGTTCCAGACCCAGGAGGACGGCGGTACCCGTGTGGTCACCGTCGTCGGCGTCGAAGGCGACCAGGTCAAGATCGATGCCAACCATCCCCTGGCTGGCAAGTCACTGCATTTCGATGTCACCATCAAGGACATTCGCGAAGCCACCATGGAAGAGCTTGAACATGGCCACGTGCATGGCGACGAGGAAGACGAAGGGTGCGGCTGTGGTTGCGGCGACGACGAGTGCGGATGTGGAGACAGTGGCTGTGGCGACGAAGGCTGCAACTGCAACTGAGAATCCGAATTGAGGCTTTCATGAGCACCGACGCCCCGGCTCCAACGCCGGGGCTTCTTTCGAGAATACGGATCAAACTCCTCGACGTGCTCATTCTGGCAGTCTCGATCGCCGCCTTGGTGGCGCTGTCCGTGCTTGTGTACGGTGGCGCCGCCTCGGAGACGCTGGTGGCCACGGCAGACTCGGGCGAGTGGGTCTACCCTCTATCAGTCTCCAGAACCGTGGAGATTCCGGGAAAACTTGGAGTGACGGTGGTTGCGATCGACCATGGCCAGGCCAGAATCATCGACTCACCCTGTGCCAACAAGCTGTGCGTGTCATCGCCGCCGATCGGCAAGACAGGTGAATGGTCAGCATGCCTGCCCAACGGTGTATTCATACGCATCGAAGGAGCCAAGAAAACCGATGAGATCGATGCGGTTGTCCGCTAGGCACCTGCCGCCCTATGCCGATGGTGGCCGCCGCATGGCGGCCTTTCTTGCCGCGCTCGCGTTCTTTCTCTCAACGATCGAATACATGCTGCCGCGTCCAGTGCCATTCATGCGGCTCGGCCTGGCCAACCTGCCTATATTGCTGGCCGTCGACCTCCTGCCATTCGGAGCGTACATGTTGCTGGCTCTGGTCAAGGTCGTCGGCATGAGCGTCCTGACCGGATCGCTCTTCTCGTACGTGGCCCTGTTTTCGCTGACCGGCACGCTCGCGAGCGCCCTGGTGATGCGTGGCCTGCGATTCATGGCCGGACCACGGGCACTGTCGTATATAGGGCTCTGCGTGGCAGGCGCGGTCGCCTCGAACATGGTGCAGGTCGCGCTTGCCCGCATCTTTGTCTTTGGCCCGAGCGCCCGGTTGATGGCCCCGGCCTTCATGGCCTTTGGCCTCGTATCCGGACTGATACTCGGGGTCTTTGCCGAGGCGTTCGCGTCACGATCGGTGTGGCTTGCCCGCGTAAGGGACGAACAGCATGACTAGATCACAGCGCCGCGAACGCTGGGAATCGTTGTTCGACCCCGCGCACCTCGCGCTGACGGGCGTGGCTTTGTCGGCTGCGCTGCTCTTCCAGCCCCACATCGCCGGTCGCGTAGCCATGCTTCTGGCGGCGGCCGCCGCGGCCTGGCTCTCCGGCAGGAGACTGTCGCCGCTCATGACGGTGATCGTCATAGCGAGCATAGTCGGAGCCAATCTGCTCGTACCGTTGGGCAAGAAGCTGGCATCGTTCGGACCGATCACCATAACCGAGATAGCCCTGATGGAGGGGTTGGAGAAAGCCATTACCTTCGAGGCGCTGATGTTCATATCCAAGGCCTGTCTTGGACCGGCCTTGCGACTGCCTGGCCCTTTCGGAGCCTTCTTCGCCGAAGCCCTGCGCGGCTACGACCGCATACTGGAACGCAAGGGCTCTGTACATATGGCGACATTCTTCAAAGACGTCGACGAAATACTGCTTTCGGTCTATTATGAGCGCAATGACGATACGGCATCCAGGTCCGATGAACTCAGAGACAGCCGCCTGGCGGTCAGGCGCAGCGACGCGCTCCTCGCCTTGGCCATCGTGGGTTCAGCCCTGCTTCTGCTATTTCGCTGATCGTCCACCATACGCGTCGTTCTTACAATGTCATACACAAGAAGGATACCCGCATGACCTTTTCACTGCGACATAAACTGATGATCCTGTCCATTACGCCGCTCGTGCTCGCCCTTGCGCTCGGCGCCATGCTGCTGCAACAGGCGGGCAAGGACCGTGCGAGGATAGCGAACGCGCTACAGCATCTGACCGCAATGAAGGCGATGAGCGGACTGCTCCGCAGCCTGCAGGAAGAGCGCGGCATATCATATTTGTATCTGTCCGGATCGGCCGCAGCCGATGGCATCATCGCAACGCGCAACGCCACCAACGACGCCACGGACGCCGCGATCGGGGCACTCTCGGCCAAGGATATCCCGCCTGCCATCAAGACCGAGGTCGCCACAGCCACTGAGACAATTCCGCAGCTCAGACGGCAAATCGACGACCGGGCGGTCACAGCCCGCGCTGCGTTCACCACAATGGCGCAGGTATCAGACACGATCATTGATCAACTGACGCTACTATCCATGACTGACGCGGCTGAGGCTTCGCGCAAGCTTGATTCTATGGTGCTGTACGAGAAGGCCAAGGAGAACGCAAGCCGCGTCCAGTGCCTGGCCAGTTCGATTTATGCGCTTGACCAACCTATCAACTATCAGTCGATGCTTGAACTGGTCGACACCAACGCCGGCATATCGGTAAATCTCAAGAACGGAGCGTCCAGCCTGAGCCAGGAGGCCCAGGTGGCCCAATCTGAACTGGACATCAGCAGCGAATGGTACGCGATGCAGGAATCCGTCATCGACATACTCAAGAAGTCAGTCAGCGCCAACTACGGTCGCGATGGTCTGGCTTTCTACAAGCAGACGGCCGCCGTCGCCACGGGCATACAGAAAATAATCGACATTGTCACCACGGAAACGGAGACGCTGTTCCAGACGCGGGTCGGCCAGCTTGGTCGCGACATAGTCCTTGTCGGCAGCATCATCGGAGTGCTGGTGCTCTTCGTGATCATCCTGTCCTTCCTGATCCTGTCCAACGTCATAAACAGGCTCAGGCGCGTCTCGGAAGGCATGCGCGACGTTTCCTCTGGCGACGCGGATCTGACCAAGTCACTTGATGCCAGGACCAAGGATGAACTCGGGGAGCTGGCGGGCCATTTCAACGGCTTTGTAGGCATGCTGGGCGGCCTCATGGACCGAGTCAAGACAGAGGTTCGATCGCTGAAAGACGCGATGATACGGCTCTCCGCCAATACCGAGGAAACTGCGAGCGCAATACGGCAGATCACGGCCAACATCGAGAGCCTCAAGCTGCAGGCTATAAACCAGAGCACCTCGGTAACCGAATCAAGCGCCACGGTAGAACAAATATCAAAGAACATAGCACAGCTCTACAAACTGATAGAGCGTCAGTCCGATGGCGTTTCCACCTCGTCCAGCTCCATAGAAGAAATGGTTGCGAGCATACAGTCGGTCACCGCGAACATCGAGCGCGTCGGCGAATACTATGACAAGCTGCTGGGCAAATCGGAGGCCGGGCGCGACGCCATCGAGACGGTGGCCAGGCAGGTGCGGGACATCGATGCCCAGTCGGAGAATCTGCAGGAAGCCAACAGCCTGATCGCCGGCATTGCCGCCCAGACAAACCTGCTGGCGATGAACGCCGCGATAGAGGCGGCCCACGCCGGAGAGGCCGGCCAGGGTTTTGCCGTCGTAGCCGACGAGATACGCAAACTCGCCGAGAATGCGGCCGGACAATCCAAGACCATAGCGCAGAACATCAAGGGCATACGCACCGTCATCGAGGCCGTTGTCGCCAGCTCCGGTACCAGCGCCAGGACATTCGAGGATATTCTGGAACAGATACGCATCCTTTCGCGGCTGGAAGAAGAGATCAAGTACTCGATGCAGGAGCAGAGTTCCGGCTCGTCACAGATTCTTGAATCGCTGTCGACAATAAACGAAAGCACCAGCGACGTCAGGCAGTCGGCCGAAGAGATGCAGAATGGCTCGGTAACCGTGCTTACCGAGATGCGCAGGCTGCTCCAATTGGCCAGCGAGCTTGAGAATGGCATGAACGAGATGGCGGCAGGCGCGGATGAGATACGCAGGGCCGCCCATGACACCAACGATCTGTCAGTCGCCGCCGCGCGCAGCGTTGATTCCGTCGCTGCGGAGATCGAGCAGTTCAAGACCTGATATCAGCACCGCTCAAGCCGCCGGAGGCAGCCCGTGTCACGTTCGCTTCGGAGCCGATTCTATCGCGTCATGCTCAGGTTGATGTTCAGGGACAGAACGCAGAGCCTCGCGCAGCTGCGCGCAGGAAGTGGCATGCCCGCGTTGCCCTCGATCTTGCTGCCCAAGGGAACATCCATCCTGCCGGTCGATGCCGGCGGCGTGGCCGCAGAATGGGTTGTGCCACCGTCCGCCAGGACTGACACCGCGGTGCTGCATCTGCACGGTGGTGGCTACGTATCGGGTTCAGCCAGGCTGGAACGCCTGCTCGCATCAGGCTTGGCCGCCAGCGCAGAGGCTCGCGTCCTGGTGCCGGACTACAGGCTGGCACCCGAGCATCCATTCCCCGCGGCCCTCGACGATGCCGTCGCGGCATACCGATTCCTGTTGCACACAGGATACAAAGTCGACAGCATAGTGGTCTCGGGTGATTCGGCTGGCGGCGGGCTGGCCATGGCGCTTGTACTCAGCCTCAGGGATGCCGGCGAGCCATTGCCGGCCGCGATGGTCCTGATGTCGCCGTGGGCAGATATGGAACTCAGGAATCCTGGTTGCACGACAAATGCCGAGGTCGAATCCCTGCTCCGCGTCGATACGCTGCGTCAATGGGCAGACTGGTATGCTCACGGCGCCGATCCTGCCGTCCCGCTTCTGTCACCGGTGAACGCCGACTTTTCGGGCCTTCCTCCGATGCTGATCCAGGTTGGTAGCGATGAGATACTGCTCGATGACGCACGGACTCTGGCACGCAAGGCCGCCGCGGCTGGCGTCGCGGTGACCCTGAGCGAGTGGGACGGACTCTGGCACTGCTGGCAGATACTGGGCGCGCTGGTTCCCGAAAACACGGCGAGCTTCGCCGAAATACGCGGGTTCCTGGAGCCCCTTCTGCCTACTTCACCACGAAGTTGACCAGTTTACCGGGTACGATAATCGTTTTGACCAGTTCCTTGCCGGCCGTGTGATCCTTTACCCTGGGCAGGGCTCCTGCGAGTCTCTCCAGGACATCCTTTGGCGCACCCTTGGCGGCCTTGAAGTCGCCGCGCAGCTTGCCGTTTACCTGCACGATTATCGTGTCCTCATCATCCTCGCACAGGGCAGGATCGAAAACGGGCCAGGCGGCCTTTGATACGCTGTCAGCGTGCCCCATCTTCGACCACAGCTCCTCGGCCAGGTGCGGCGCATAAGGCGACACCAGCCGTACCAGCGTCGACCACAGTGACCTTGGCAGCATATCGAGCTTGGCCGCCTCGGTCGACAGCACCATCATCGCCGATATCGCGGTGTTGAAGTTGAGGGAACTCGTGTCGCCATCCACCTTCTTGATTGTGCGGTGCATCAGTTTACGCATGTCACCGGTGGGTTCCGCGTCGGTCAGTGGCTTCTCGCCCATCGCATAGAGACGCTCCAGGAACCGGCTGACACCGACGAGGCCGGACGTTGCCCATGGCTTGCTGACCTCCAGCGGTCCCATGAACATCTCGTACAGCCGCAACGCGTCCGCCCCGAATTCCTTGACGATGTCGTCGGGGTTTATCACGTTGCCACGGCTCTTCGACATCTTCTGGTTATCCTCGCCCAGGATCATGCCCTGGTTTACAAGCCGCTGAAAGGGTTCCTTCGTGTTCACCAGCCCCAGATCGAACAACACCTTGTGCCAGAACCGGGCATACAGCAGGTGCAGCACTGCGTGCTCCACCCCGCCCACGTAGAGGTCCACGGGCATCCAGTAATCGATCTTGTCCCTGCCAACAAAGGCCTTGGTATTGGCGGGGTCAAGGTAGCGCAGGTAGTACCAGCATGAACCGGCCCACTGTGGCATCGTGTTTGTCTCGCGCCTGGCCGGGCCGCCGCAGACGGGGCACGTGGTCTTGACCCAGTCCTGAATCGTGGCCAGAGGGCTTTCACCGGTGCCGGAAGGCTCGTAACTTGAGACTTCGGGCAGCGTCAGGGGCAGGTCCGACTCGGGCACCGGCACAACGCCGCACTTCTGGCAGTGGACCACGGGGATAGGCTCACCCCAGTAGCGCTGGCGGCTGAACAGCCAGTCACGGAGCTTGTAGTTGATGGCGAGCTTGCCAAGGCCCTTCTGCTCCAGCCAGGCTATCATCGCCTTCTTGGCCGCCTCGGTGCCCAGTCCGTCCAGGAAGCCCGAGTTTACGGCCACACCTTCGGCCGCGGTGCACTCGGCCGGCTCGCCGACGCATGGTTCGGCGCCGGGCCTGGCGACAACCTCGATGATGGGCAGGCCGAACGCCTTGGCAAAGTCCCAGTCGCGCTCGTCGTGGGCGGGGACAGCCATGATGGCTCCGGTTCCGTATGAGGCCAGTACATAGTCGGATATCCAGATCGGTATGCGCTGGTCATTGACCGGATTGATGGCGTATGCGCCGGTAAAGACGCCTGTCTTGTCCTTGGCCAGATCGGTGCGCTCCAGGTCGCTCTTCCTGGCGGCGCCATCAACATACGCATCGACCATGGGCTTCTGCGCCGCCGTCGTGATACTCGAGACAAGCGCATGCTCTGGCGCAAGCACCATGTATGTCGCGCCGAACAGCGTGTCCGGCCTCGTGGTAAACACCTCGAGCCCGTCACCGGTGCCATCAATGGAGAATATGACGCTGGCGCCCTCGGAGCGGCCTATCCAGTTGCGCTGCATCGCCTTGACCGGCTCCGGCCAGTCAAGACCGTCCAGATCCTCAAGCAGCCTGTCGGCATACGCGGTGATCTTCAGGATCCACTGGCGTATTCGCTTGCGCGTTACCTTGGTGCCGCAGCGGTCGCAGGCGCCATCCTTGACTTCCTCGTTGGCCAGGCCTGTCTTGCATGACGGACACCAGTTGATGGGCGCCTCTGACTCGTAGGCCAGACCCTTCTTATATAGCTGGACGAATACCCACTGGGTCCACTTGTAATAGTCAGCCTCGCACGTCGAAACCTCGCGGTCCCAGTCGTATGAGAAACCAAGGCTCTTGATCTGTTCGCGGAAGCGGTCGATATTGGCTCGCGTGGTTATCGCAGGATGCGTGCCAGTCTGTATGGCGTAGTTTTCCGCCGGCAATCCAAAGGAGTCAAAGCCCATGGGATGCAGGACATTGTATCCGTTCATGCGCAGGTAGCGGCAGTATATGTCGGTGGCGGTATAGCCTTCCGGATGTCCAACATGCAGGCCCGCTCCGGATGGATACGGGAACATGTCCAGGACATAGCGTCGTTTTTCCTTCGGAAAGGATGGGTCCTCGACGGCGCGGAACGTCTTCTGTGCGCCCCAATACTTCTGCCATTTTGGTTCGATTTCGCTAAACGGATACTTGGCCATTAGAACTCCCTCGACGCGCAGGTCAGCGTACGGTTTTGGCGATGATAGCCGAGGGGACGCCGTAATTTCAAGCGAGGGATGCGGGGAGAGCGGAAAGAAAGAGGGAACCGGCAGGCCCGGTTCCCTCAAGTGCGCGGATTATGGAGTAGGCAACGGTTCCAGCGGAACCGCATCGGGAGATGTAAACTCGTTCTTGGACTCGGACTCCGATTCACTCGGGGGAGCCACATTGAGCGGCACGAATACCTCGACCGCCGGCGTAACGCCGGCTATCAGCTTTGGAATGGAAACCAGCAGGGTATCCTCACCGAGCGGAAGCGTTATCCTGCGCTCGATGCGATTGCCGCCGGACATATCCTCGATCGCCACGGTGTGGGTCTGCCCCTTCACGGCCTCCATGATCCTGTCGCCTGGATATACTTCAGAGGCTTCCCGGCCGTCGATCGATACCAAATTGCCGTCCATCGCGGCGGTCAGCGTGCCATCGTCAAGATCCTTGTTGTCGATTATCAGGCTATGGCCCTTGCCAAGAACGAAGGTCAACATCACAAGGCCCGCATAGACCACGACAAGCGCCAGGCGTATCAAGAGGCGCCTGACCATCGTCTTCTTGTCGACGATCTGCTTCATTTCGCACCTCCGGCGGTTCCACCGCGCAAAGACTCGCGCGCCCTCGCGGTATTCTGTCTGGCCTTCCAGGCGTACAGCACCAGGGTCAATGCTATGACGCCGTAGCCGATGAACTGGCGGAAATATTCGCCAATCATAGCCGAGCCAAAGAGGTTCTGGCCCGCCCGCGGTGTGACCACGAACAGCACGTGCAAGAGGATTACGCCTATGAACACATTGGAAATCGCGGCCTTCTTGACCGAGGCGCCACCAACGAGAATGGCTGCTACGGCGAAGAAGCTGGTCTGATCGTGCGCGTTGTACGTCGCCATATTGCCCATGTTCTGCAGGAAGATGATCTGCCCGAAGTTGGCCAGCACCGTTGATATGATGATCGCTATGATGCGAGTGCGGTCGACCGGGATGCCTGCGGCCTGTGCTACGGCCATGTCATGACCCACGGCGCGCATGTCCTGCCCGAGCTTGGTCTTCTTGAACCAGACCACGAATACGCAGAGGCCGGCGATCACGATGAACGTCGCGACCGGTATCAAGTATGGCCCTACCTTAAGCATGAACAGCGTATCCAGTGATTGCCGCACGCCCTGCAGGTTCAGGGTATTCCTGATGCCGTAGCCGCGTGACAGAACGATTGCCGGGTTGCGTATGGGGAATATCGCGCCCATCATGTACAGCACGACGAATTGATACACGCCGTTTATGAAGAACGCCAGGATATACCCGGTGACCATTTCGCGGCCCTTGGCCCGATTGAGCACCGCGCCGGCGATGTAGCCCATCATCACCGATATCGGGGTACCGATAAGCGCGGCGAAGGCCAGGCCCTCGACGCCGGTGATGTTCCAGTTGATCGCAAGTATCAGGCCAATCTGTCCTGACATGGCGCCAAGCGTCATGCCGAAGTTGAGGCCCATGCCCGCATAGATGGGCAGGATCAGCGCCAGCACCAGGAAGGTATTCCTTCCAAGCCTGGTTATCATCTCCTGAACTATATACGGTATGGACAGACCGGATGGCGGAATGGCCGCCAGGGTGATGAGAACAAATATGATGACGACCGCGTTCTCGCTGAAGAAGCGGCCCAGAGTCTTGTTGCCGCTCATTTTGCCACCTTCATTTTTCGAGTCAGCGCATAGATTATGATGCCGTTGGAGACGATGATGCGGATTACTTCCGAGATGTCCGTCTTGAGGGCCGAATTGATGACGGACGGCGTCATCGTCAGCAAGCCCTGAAAGAGGAATGCGCCGATCAGAACATTGACCATGCTGGCCTTGTTTACCGATGCGCCTCCAATCAGGATCGCCGCGACGGCCGCGAACGGCATCTGGAGCGGTGCCGTATACAGCTGGATGAATCCATAGCTCTGCTGATATACCACGATGCCGACAGCGCCAAGCACCGTGGATATGATCACCGACACCGTGCGCATCCTGTCGGAGCTGATGCCGGAGGCGCGCGCGTAGTCAGGATTGGAGCCGACGGCCGTCAACGCCGTACCGGTCTTGGTTCTCATGAAGAGCCAGACCAGGAATGTGCAGAAGGCTACGAACAACAGCATGCCCGTCGGGAAGACGAACGAGTCGCCTATCCTGATGGCCAGGAACTCGTTGAGGACCTGGCGGAAGAAGCCCTCTACGGTTATCGTGGTACGCAAGCCCTTGCCGGCATAGCCCCACACCATGGTCGGCGCCGTGTACGGCAGGACCAGCCACATGATGCACATGAACATGACGCCGGCAAAGCCGACATACATCGCAATGGTCATCTCCTCACCCTTGACCTTGTTCAGCAGCATGCCATAGAGCCAGCCAAAGATTATGGCGAACGGAATGGCGAAGCCAACCGCCCCGAAGAAACCCAGAAATCCGGTCAGGCCAAACTGCACCGACATGGTCGATCCGATCAGTCCGGCGATTATGCCTATGGATAGCCCAAAATTCAGCCCACAGCCGGACTGAATCATCGGGACCATCGCCAGCACGAACAGCATGTTCTGTCCGAACCGGTTGAGCATGTCCGAAATCGATGCGTCTATCCTGACGCCGACAAACGGCGCGGCGATGAAGAGCGCCAGCAGGAAGAAAAATATGATGACGCGCGGCCAACCAAAGTCGGTCACGAACTGCTTGATCTTATCCACGATCGGCCCCCTGCGCTGCCTCTGTCTTCTCGCCGGACATCAACAGGCCAAACTCAGCCATCTCGGCGGTCGGCGGCAGGATTCCGGCTATGCGGCCCTCATCCACTATGGCTATCCGGTCGCAGATCGACCGGAGCTCCTCAAGCTCGCTGGAGACCATCACGATGGTCATGCCGAACTCCCTGTTGTACTTGTGCAGAGTGTCGAGCACCAGCTTCTTGGCGCCAACATCGATGCCGCGCGTCGGCTCCGACACGAACAGAAGGTCCGGCTGCACGGCAAATGCCTTGGCCAGGCATATCTTCTGCTGGTTGCCGCCTGACAGTTCCTTGGCCTTCTGTGACGAGCCTGTGCATTTGATATCAAGAATCTCGATATATTCGTCGGTCAGCTTCTTCATGCCGGCCTCGTCGCGTATGGTCAGGAGCTTGCCAATGATGGGCTTCAGGTACTTGCCCTGGATCTGCATCGCGGTAAAGGCGATATTCCACCGGAGCGACTCATCGAGCAACAGCCCGACTCCACGGCGATCCTCGGAGACGAAGGCCATGCCCATCTCCAGGGCCGTGCGTGGCTCCTCCAGCGGCACGTCCTTGCCGTGCAATCGTACGGTACCACCTGCGGCGAACAGCCCCATGATGCCGTTGGGAATTCCCAGCTTGCCCTGACCGGCCAGGCCGCCAAAGCCCAGGATCTCACCTTTCTTCACGGTGAAGTTGATGTCCCGGACCGTCTCACCTGGCATGTCGACCCACAGATGTTCTACGGACAGAATCTCGGGGCCAAACTCGCGCTTCTCGTCGCCACGCACGGCGTCGGCGGCAAGGCTGCGGCCAACCATCCACGACGCGATGTCGCGGACAGAAACGCCGGCTACCGGGGTATCCTTGACGGCAAGCCCGTCGCGCAGTACCACGATGCGGTCCGCGACGGAGACGACCTCGTGCAATCGGTGCGATATGAATATGATAGCTATGCCGAGCTTGGCCAGATTGCGCAGTGCCGTCAGCAACACTTCAGCTTCCGACTCCGTCAGCACCGCCGTCGGCTCATCGAGGACCAGTATCCTGGTCTTCTCCCGGTTTATCTCCCTGGCTATCTCGGTGAACTGTTTGTGACCGACGGGCATCTCTGAAATGATCATATCGGGGTCAAGCTTGACGCCGAGTTTGGCTATGGCCGACTCCGCGCGCTGCTTCATCTGAGGTCTATCCAGAATGCTCATCCTGTCTCCGAAGACATCGTTCAGGAACGTCGCCTTCATCGACTCTCGGTTGAGCACTATATTCTCTGTCGTGGTAAAGCCCGGAATCAGGCTGAATTCCTGATGGACCATGCCGATACCGGCATCGAGAGCGGCAAACGGGCTTGCGAAGTTGACCTCGTTGCCGTCTATGCTCACCTTGCCCTTGTACCCGCCGGTCTCGGCGATTACCGGCATGCCAAAGAGGATGCGCATCAGCGTCGTCTTGCCGGCGCCATTCTCACCCACCAGGCCCAGTATCTCACCGGCCCGTAAATCGAAGCTCACGTCGTGCAGCACGACGTTGCCATAGAACTCCTTCGAGACATGCTCGAGGGAAAGAATCGGACTTTGCTGTCCCATATCATCCTCTGAAAGACGTTGGTTGTTTCCCTGGTTTGAATATCCAGGCAAGTTTGGTACCCCCGAGGAGCGCAGGGCTGGACATTCGAGTCGAACCGAAACCGTAGCCGGTGTGGAACGATGCCGCGATTCCCGGTCCGAGCGAAAAAAGAAGGGCCCGTAAAGGGCCCCTCTTTCAGATTAGACTATTTGCCGGGCTTGAGCGTGTAATACTTCGCTGGTATCTTCACAGACGTCGTGGGGAGGAAATGGCCGGGTTTGCCGAAGATATAGGTGTCCATATACACGAGAACCTGGTTCTTGGCCCGTACGCCGGTGTTGTTGTCGACGTAGTACGCTCCGTTCCACTTGGCGCCCGGGGTGTACTTGCCCATGGCGGTAAAGAGGTCCTTGAGCGAGTCCTTCTTGGCCTTATGATCGATCACGTTCTTGGCGAACTGGCCGATACCGGCCGTCAGGGTGTAGCCATAGGAGTAAGCCCAGGTACCAAAGCGACCGGCGCCACCCTTGGCGACGACGGCGGCTTCAACCTTCTTCAGGATGGCGGGGAAGTCTCCCATTTCCTTGGAGAGGTCGATACCGAGCGCGCCTGGATAGCCCATCAGCGGCGAGGGAAGGTCGGCTTCTACGAACATTCCACCATACGCGAGGAGCTGGCGGAGCAAAGGCTCGGTATGGGCGTCGTTGGTGCAGAAGAAGGCGGTTTCCTTGCCATACTTCTCGATCCACTGCGGGGTCTTCTCCAGGATGAACTGCTGGGCACCGGACGGTCCGACGTCGGAGGTCGGATCGGGGGCGGTCTCGAAGACTGTCTTGATGCCGAGATCCTTGGCGGCTTCCTGCATGATCGCCCAGCGGCGGCTCAGGGTCTCATATGACATGTGCCTGGGGAAGGAAATGTGCACGAATGTCTTGGCGCCGAGCTGCTTGGCGGCCCAGATGATGGTGTAGCCACGGGACACGAAGTCATTGCTGACGACGAGGTCGGCGCCGCTGGACTGGATGACGAGCGGGTCTTCGTGGGCCTCACCGGCGAAGCAGAGAATGTCGGGCCTCTTGGCCTTGACGCGCTTGATAGCCTCGGCCGATCCGGGGATGGCCTGGTTGATGACGATGGCCTTCATGAGGGGGTCGTCGGCAAGCGATACGACTGAGGAGATGAACGTCTCCTGCTGTGACATGAAGTCATCGGGATAGGTGATGTGCTGGATCATGCCACCGTCTTTGACGGAGCCGTATTCCTTGATAAGCTGTTCCGCGCCGCGGAGATCGTCTTCCGACTGGGAGACGGTTCCGGTCACGATGCCGATGTGGTACTTTGCGGCGGGGGCGGCAAAGACGCCCGTGCCGAACACGAGCAAGAGGGTCAACGCGATGGCGATGACTTTGAGAGTGCGATTCATAAGGCCTCCTTGGGAAAATGAGCACCGAGTAATCGCGTCCATTCTACTACAAAGAATGCGCCAGTCAAGAAAAAAAGCGTATCTGAGTCCAGTCGCACGCCGCTTTATGGCGCTATTTTTCTGGAGCCAGGCTTGGTGATGGCCTGCCCCCGCGTGCACAGCGGACACGTTCCAGCGTCCCAGTCGTGCGCCTCCACGGCGCAACTGGCGAATACCGGCCATCGCAGTTCGAGGCCCTGGACTCTGCGATCAACGATGCACGCCAGTGCCACGGGAGTGGCTCCGCCAGCCGTGATCACGGCGGCGCATTCGCCTGTCGAAAGCCCCGTCGTCACCACATCCTCGACCATGAGGATGCGCATGCCCGGCGTCAGCTCGAAGCCGCGGCGCAGGGTCATCGCGCCGGTATCGTCCCGCTCGGTAAAGAACGCGGGCAGCCCCAGCTGACGCCCCAGTTCGTACGCGACCACGATGCCGCCCATCGCGGGGCCGACCAGGGCGTCCACCGCCATTTTGCCCGCGTCGATACGCGCGCGAATGAGCTCCGCGAGGGGCCGCAGTGCATCCGCGGCCCGGTCAGGATGCTGCATAAGCCGCGCACACTGAAAGTAGCGGTCGGAATGGCGCCCGGAGGAGAGCAGAAAATGCCCTTCCAGCAGAGCCCCGGATTCCTTCAGAAGCTCAAGGCTTGTCTTCACGATTGGTCTCCTTGCCAGTGCGGTCTGTGATTTATTGAAAGCGCCGGAATGCTGTCGATCCCATTCGCGCGCATGTACGTTTCCAGTCCTCCGATTATCTCGTTCATGGTGCCAGGACGAGCGAAGGTGGCTGTGCCGACCTGCACGGCGGAGGCTCCTGCCAGCAGGAATTCAAGCGCGTCGTCGGTGGTGGCAATGCCGCCGAGCCCCATCACCGGTATGCCAACCGACTGACACACCTCCCAGACCATGCGCAGCGCTATTGGCTTGATGGCCGGTCCGGAGAGGCCGGCGGTCATGTTGTCGAAAACGGGGACCCTGCGCCGCACATCGATGGCCAGCGCCTTGAAGGTGTTCACCAGCGACAGAGCGTCGGCGCCCTCTTCGGCGCAGGCGACCGCGACGGCGCAGATGTCGCCCGCGTTGGGTGAAAGCTTGACCATAAGCGGTTTGCCGCTCACGGCCCTCACAGCGCGTACCAGCGCCGCGGCGTCGGCCGGATACAGCCCAAAAGCCATACCCCCGGACTTTACATTGGGGCAGGATATGTTGAGCTCGATCATGTCGATATCGGTGTCGGATAGGAGGCGCGCGCCATGGACATAGTCCTCGGTGGTGGAACCGGACAGGTTCGCTATGATCGCCGGCCCGAGCGCGCGCATGCGGGGCAGTTCGTCCCGGATGAATGCCGGTATGCCCGGGTTCTCCAGCCCTATGGAGTTCATGAGGCCGGAAGGCGTCTCGTGCAGCCGCTGGCCGCGGTTGCCGCTGCGGGGCTCCAGCGTCAGGCCCTTGGTGCATATGCCACCGAGCGCCGCCACATCGACGAGGCCAGCGTATTCCTGGCCATAGCCAAACGTCCCCGAGGCCGCCAGTACAGGATTTCGGAAGTGTACACCGGCGATATCGACGGACAGATCAGTCGTCAAGGATCACCTCCCTGGCGTCGAACACCGGTCCGTCGACGCAGCAGCGCCGATTGCCGGACGTTGTCGATACCGTGCATCCCAGACAGGCACCGACACCGCAGGCCATCCTGCGCTCCATGCTCAGGTAACACGCGGTTCCCGTTGCGGCGCATGCCCGAGCCACCGCGCGCAGCATCGGTTCGGGGCCACACGCATGCACCGTGGCATAGGCTCCCGGGTCAAAGAACTCCGGTATCCTGCCATGCCTGCCCGCGCTGCCATCCTCGGTGGCGACGATCATGGACCGAGGCCTGAACGAGTCCAGGCCATAGCCGCCGGAGCGGAATCCGGCGTACAGATCATATGAGCCCGCTGGCAGGCTACTGGCCAGAAAGGCCAGCGGAGCGATGCCGACACCGCCGGCAACCAGCGCGGTGCGGCCATCGGCGAGAGCGGGCCAGCCCGTGCCAAGCGGACCCGTCAGCTCTACCATGTCGCCGGGCGCAAGGTCGACAAGCTCGGCGCTGCCACGTCCGCGCCGGGCGACCAGAAAACGTAGAATGCCGCCTGACTGGCCCGCGCCATCCCGATATGGCTGCCAGCCGAAAACGCTGATCGCCCGGCCAAGCAACACTGAACTCCGCCTGGCCCGCATCAGAAAGAACTGGCCCGGTAACGGGGGTGGCCCGTCCCACCCGCACTCGATGGCACTGACATCCGGCCCGAGCGCCGAACTGCTCAGCATCCTGACCTCCATGAAGGTCTTGTCGCCGGTGCATGCCATCAGCGGCCTCCCGCGGTGCAGGCGGCGGCTATGTCGTCACGCATCGTCGTCACCGTACTCCGGGCCGATTCGGCAACCACGGTGAATGTCGCCTCCCGGCTCGAGGCTCGTTCTGTCCACGCCCGGAGGATACTCCTCGAGGCATTGACGATGCCGCCATTGCCGCCGTCCAGGAGCAGCGCAGCCTCGGCGGCGCCACCACCCTGGGCCCCATATCCTGGTATCAGGAAGAAGAGCCCTGCGCGGCGCTTACGTATCGATGCCGCCTCAGCTGGTTCGGTACAGCCAACCACCGCGCCTATTGCTCCATAGCCCCGGACGCCACGGTACCCGTCGGCCAGCTCGTCGAGCCTGTCGCCGACGGCATCATGGAGTGTGCCGCCATCAGCCAGCATCCGCTCCTGGAAGTCATGCCTGCCAGGGTTGCTGGTGCGCATCAGCACAAAGGCGCCCTTGCCACGGTTCCGTACCTGGTCAAGCCACGGCTCGATCGAATCCATGCCCATATAGGGTGAGAGCGTGACGAAGTCCGCCTCGAAATCCCCGGCGAGGTGAGCCGCCGCGTAGCGTGAAGCGGTATCCGCTATGTCACCGCGCTTGATGTCTGCAATCACGAGTGCGCCACGCCCGCGGGCGTACCGCAGGGTTTCGGCGTAGACCGCAAGACCTGCGAGCCCCAGTGCCTCGTAGTACGCTATCTGGACCTTGTAGCAGGCGCAGACGTCCAGGGTCGCGTCGATGATGGCCCGGTTGAACGCGAACAGCGCCGCCAGGCCCGTATCAGCCCTGGCCAGCTCACATTCCGGAATGTACCCGATCGCGGTATCGAGTCCTACGCACACCGGCCCCCGCGCGGCCACCGTGTCATACAGCGCATCCATGTTCATCATGCTTCACTCCTGTCATATACGACACTTCCTGCCCGCAGCGTCATCAGCACACGCCCACGGCAGCGCCGACCGATGAACGGGCTGTTGGCTCCGCGCGACCTGAAGTCCTCCCGCCGCACGGTCCAGGGCCACTCCATATCGACCAAAACCAGGTCCGCCCGGAGTCCTGCCCGTATCAGCCCGCGATCGGGCAGAGACAGAATCCGCGCCGGATTGGCGCTGAGCAGAGCCGAGAGCCGGCCGAGGGGGATGAGTCCGGTACGGACAAGCTCAGCCAGATAGACCGCGAAGGCCGTCTCCAACCCCATGAATCCCGGTGCGCCGGCCAGCTTGTCATCGGCGCGATGCGGAGCATGGTCGGTAGCCAGCGCGTCAACCGTGCCATCCTGTACGGCCGCCAGCAGGGCTGCCCTGTCCGCCTCGCTGCCCAGTGGAGGCGCGACCCTGCCCCAGGAATCCTCACCCAGGGACAAAGCGTCGCCCCTGGTCAGGGCCAGGTGATGCGGCGTCGCCTCGCAGGTGAGCCCAAGGAATCCGGCTGCCCGCGCTGCGCGTATGGCGCCAAGCGCCCCTGCGCTTGAGACATGGGCAATGTGCACCCGGCACCGCGCCTTCTGCGCCAACCGTATCGCGCGGGCCGTCGCCGCCGCCTCGCCGCCTGCGTCGCAATGGCATGAAACCGGCAAGCCAAGCGCTTGAGCCGCCTCCATTGCCCCGAGCATCACCGAATCATCGGCTATGTCCTTGCCGTCCTCCGACAGCATCCGTATCGCGTCCCCTATCAGCGCAGAACCGGCCGCCTCGACGAGGTGCGAGCTGTCCTTCCCCTCCATGCCGCGCGTCAGCGCGAGCGCTGGGTACAGATCGATAAGCCCCAGAGCCTGGGCCCGCGATCGCAACGCCTTGGCCGCCCCAATGGAATCGATCACCGGCCTGGTGTTGGCCATGCAGACAACGGTCCCGTATCCGCCTGCCGCCGCCGCCAACGACCCCGACTCCAGCGTCTCCTTCTCGGAAAAGCCAGGCTCCCGGAAGTGCACGTGCATGTCGATGAATGATGGCATCAGTACCAGGCGGTTATTACCGGCGCCCGGCCCGCCTTCGAGTATCCTCGTGGGCCGGTAGCTCTCCAGCGAGACGCCCTCATCCGCTATCGCGGCAATGATGCCGCCTTCTATGTACACGGATCCGACGCGGTCCGTGTGCTCATCAACGATGCGCACGTTCCGGCACAGAAGGCTCATCGGAAGTCTCCGGCGCCGCGCATCTCGTCGCAGTACTCGCACCGGTACAGGCCCATGGCGGCATCCGAGAGGTGAAAGATGTGTGGAGCGTACTGCTCCGTCGCAGTGATGCAGCGGGGGTTCCTGCATATCAGGACGTTCTCTACGCGCTCAGGCAAGGCAAGGCTTATTTTTCTTGTAATATCACCATGCTGTATTATATTCACGGTTATGTCCGGGTCCAGAAGGCCCAGCACCGCGAGGTCCAGGGCGATCTCGTTGTCAATCTTGATTATGTCCTTGAGGCCCATCCTGACCGATTCAGCATTGACCACGAAGGCCACCGTGTATGGGGCGGCGCCAAGTCCCAGCCAGTTGAATATCTTCAGGCCCTGACCGGCATGGATATGATCGATGACGATGCCGTTCTGTATCTTGGTTATGTTCAGCATCAGGCGGCTCCCAGTATCGAGGCGATCAATGCCATGCGGATGTACATGCCGTATTTTGCCTGCCTGAAATAGGCGGCTCTTGGGTCGGCATCCACTTCCATCGCTATCTCGTTGACGCGCGGCAGGGGGTGCATAATGATGAGCGACTCCTTCGCGCGCCGCAGCTTCTCCTTGGTCAGCACGTAGCTGTCCTTGAGGCGCACGTAGTCTTCCTCGTTGAAGAAGCGCTCCTTCTGCACACGTGTCACATACAGAACGTCCAGATCCCCGATCACGTCTTCCAGCGTGTCAGTCTCCATGTACTCCCCCCCATCGCGTGACAGCAGATCGCGCGTCAGGTATTCGGGCACGCGCAGCTCCGGCGGCGAAATGAATACCATCCGGTTGCCCGGATACAGTGATAGGCCCTTGACCAGCGAGTGCACGGTGCGGCCGAATTTCAGGTCGCCGCAGAAACCGATGGTCAGGCCAGCGACCGACCCGCGCAGGCTGCGGATGGTATGGAGGTCGGTAAGCGTCTGGGTTGGATGGTGGTGCCCGCCGTCTCCGGCATTGACCACGGGCACCGTGGAGTACCTGGATGCCAGCAGTGCGGCTCCTTCCTTGGGGCTGCGCATCGCTATCATGTCGGCGTAGCAGCCTACGGTGCGCACCGTATCGGCAAGGCTCTCGCCCTTGGCCGTCGAGCTGGAGCCAGGTTCGGCAAAGCCAACGCAGGAGCCGCCCAGGCGCATCATCGCCGCCTCGAAACTCAGGCGGGTGCGTGTGCTTGGCTCGAAGAACAGCGTGGCCAGAATCCTGCCTCGACACGAATCCCGAAGATAGGCCTCATCCTCCTCCACCCGCTGGGCCAGCGCGAACAGCCGATCCAGTTCCTGTACATCAAAGTCCCGCGGTTCGATCAGGTGACGTCCCTTGAGCATGGTACCTCCTCAATCTTTCTCAGGCTTCGGGCAAAAAAAAGCCGCCCCAAAAGGGCGGCTTTCAAAACCAATGGAAGACGGCTCGTGTGCCGTCTGATAGCAGATAGTGCACCCCACGATGGTGGCGGTGTTCAACGCGCGATTCTCTCAACCTGGTACCCTCCGCTTAAATTGGCGGGATAGTAGCATGCCGTTTCGATATCGTGCAAGAGGCAAAAAGCAGGGCTCGTCAAATAGATGACTCAATGGTTCAGATCCTTCACATCGCGTGCCATTTTGCCAATCGCCACAAAGACCACGAAGAACTCCAGCCGCCCGAGCAACATGCCAACGATCTGGACCCACAGCACCGGCAACGGCGTTCCAGCCCCCGTTATGCCGACTGATAGCCCTACCGTACCGAGACTCGAGGCGAATTCGAATAAGGAATCCGACATGCTGTACCCGAATGTAGCGATGAAACACGAGCCCATCAGAAATACGGCAATATACAGGAATACAAACGTTCCCGTGCGCATGATATGGTCAACGCTGACGAACGAATAATCTTCGCCTTGGTGAATTCTCCTTGCAATGATCGCATTACGGGGTGACAGAGACCGCTTGATCTCCCACCAGATCGATTTGCCCAACAGGTAAACTCGATACTGTTTGATACCTCCGGCGGTTGAACATGTACCGCCGCCTATGAGCATCAGGATGATCAGGATCAGTATGCCGGTCGGGTTCCAGCTGCCGTATCCGACGGTCGAGAAGCCGGTCGTGGTGAGAGCCGTGACGGACTCGAAAATGGCTACCCGTATTCCCTTGCCCAGGGTTGGGTAGAGGCCAATGCTGACAGCAAAGAAGACGGTTATCGACCCCACAACGAATAGCAGGGCAAACAGCCGAAGCTCGCCGTTCCTGAAGAAAGCCCTGAACTTGCGGCTGAACAGCAAGTATGCCGTGAGAAAATTCGTATTTCCCAATATCATCAATGGAATTGTTATGGCTTCGATCAGCGGGGAATCCCAATAGCCGATGCTTTCGGCGCGAGTCGAGAAGCCTCCGGTAGAAACCGCTGCGAATGAGTGGTTGATGGCGTCGAACAGGGACATACCAGCGATCCGGTACGCGATGATCCCGGCGACTGCGTATCCCAGGTACAGCATCATCACAAGTTTTGCGCTGCGTACAACGTGAGGCACGAGCTGGTCTGTTCGTCCTTCCGCACGGTACAAGCCTGCACCGATAGGCATTGAGAAGGCTGCAAGCATTATGATAGCCAACCCCGCGCCGCCGGCCAGTTGCATGATGCTCCTCCACAGAAGAATAGTGTGGGAAGCGCTCGTGACATCGACGACTGATAGTCCCGTCGTCGTCCAGCCACTGACAGATTCAAAGAGCGCCTGGGTAAAACCCAGGCTGCCGAGCCGCATGAGCGGAATCGTGGAGACAAGGCATGCAAGCAACCAGGATAGCAGTACGACGACGCTTCCGTTCAACTCAGAGAGAGGAGCCTTGCCACGCTTGCCTGAAGCCAATACGAGCAGAGTACCGACCAGCATGAGCGACAATCCAGATACCAGGAACGGGGCGGCCGAAGACCGTTCTGATGGATAGAAAACAAATCCAGCCAAAGGAGTCAGGAATATGACTCCCATTATGATCAGTATCGAGCCCAAGGCGCGCGCCATGCCCTCATAAATGATTGAGTTTCGACGTAGGTTGGCCAAGAACACGAGTCAGTCCTTCCCTACGAGCAAACCGAGGACCTTGGCGTAGTTCTCCGGCAGGCACACGAACGATATCCTATCGCCGGCAAGCATGGCGGTATCCCCTGAAGGAATGAACACATCACCATCCCGCTGGACGCTTATGATCAGCGTATTGGTAGGGAACCGTATGTCCCTGAGCTTCTTTCCCTTGCAGGGCGCCCGCTCATCCAGGACTACCTCGGTCAGATTGATCTTCCCTTCGGATATGGGAGTAAAACCTATGACGCTGTCCTTCTGGGCTCGCCGCTCTATCAGGTCGGATAGTATTGGAGCAAGAGAGAAAGTAGCGCCTATCCCGAGCGACCGGAACACCTCTTCATTATCTGGATCGTTCACGAGGGCGAACGCTTCCTTGATCCCGTACACATCCTTGGCCAAGCGGCATATCATGAAGTTGTCTTCGTCATGGGGGGTCACCGCCAGCACTTTATGGACCTGCCTGACTCCGGCCTCCTCGAGGACCCGCGGCTGGCTTCCGTCTCCGCAGATTACAGTAGCCTTGAGCCTGCGGGAAAACGCCTCGCACTCGGCCTGATCCTTGTTGATTATTACAATTTCCTTGCCCTTCGATATGAGCGATCGCGCTATGAAGTAGATATGCGTGCCGCCTCCGACGATCAGTACCGTCACGCCCTGACCTCGGGGATTCCTGCCGAAGTGAGGAATTTCTCCGCGGCGATCAGGAGCGGCGAGAATGCTTCTACCCCCTTGCTCCGGGCGTATCCCTCGAGAACCGGATCCCTGACGCATGCGAGGACCCTCCCGATATTGAAATACTCCAACGCGATGAGGGCGGTCATGATATTGAGCCGATCGTTGTCGGTAGCGGCGATGAACGTGTCCGCTTTATCAATACGTGCACGCAGGAGCACCGATAATTCCGCCGCGTCGCCTTCAACGGTGAACCCGGAGAATCTATCGGACAGCTCCGCGAATCTGGCCGAATCCTCGTCTATTACGACGACATCGGATCCGCCCGAGCTGAGCGTCTCGGCTAGATGAGCGCCTAGCTGCCCGCAGCCAAGGATTATGGCGTACGCGATTCTATCGCTCATCCTTGCGCCTGATGATTCCGCCGAGGAAACTGCTAATCTTTTTTCGCGGCTTGTCATGACCACCGCCCATATCGAGTGTTCCGATAGGTGAGGCTTCTGTTGCCCGGAGCAGATTAGCCTGGGCGGGTTTGTAGGTTGGGTCGATGGAGAGCGCCGCCCGATAGTATTTTTGTGCCTGCAGGTTATCGCGAGAGAGTTCCATCAGTATTCCCAGCAGGTTATATGCTTCCGGTCTAGACGTCTCGAGCGCCACGGCCCGTTCTGCCCATGGCTTGGCTTCCGCAAAGTCCATCGCCTCGATCGCTGCCTTGGCCTGCTGTATGCAATCATCGTATGTGTAGGCGCCTTCAGGAATTGTGGCGGGCGCTTCTCCGACCGTTTCCAGGGTTGGAGAAGGTACCGATCGGCGCAGGAAACCGACTCGCCTTTGCAGCGCCTTGGCCACGATACCGCGCATTTCCTCGGAGACAAAGGGCTTCTGTATAAAATCCACGGCTCCGAGCTTCATCGCCTCTACCGCGTTGTCCACTGTTCCATGCGCGGTGATGATGATGACCTTGGTCATATCATTCTTGGCGCGTATCCGCTTCAGGACGTCCATGCCATCCATTCCAGGAAGATTGAGATCCAGCAGGACGAGCGACAGGCCTCCCGAAGCGAGCCGCTCCAGCGCCTCTTCGCCGCTGACAGCAGTCTCGGTCTCCACATCCAGCTTCTCCAGCGCCTTCGCCAACGTAAGCCGGATGTTCTTCTCGTCATCAACTATCAGGACCTTCTCGGTTTTCATCGCTCTGCCCTCCCTCCAGGACCGACGGCAACGTGAATGTGAACGTGCTGCCTGACCCCACTTCCGATTCCACCCAAATACGACCACCGTGCGCCCGTACTATTTCCCGACAGATAGCCAGGCCCAGTCCAGTCCCTCCCGGTTTCGCCGCGCCCTTGACCTGGACGAATTTCTCGAAGATCTTCCGTTGATACTCAGGCGGGATTCCAACCCCGGTATCCTTGACCTTGATGTACACGAAATGCCCGATCTCTTCGGCGGAGACCGAAATCGTTCCACCTTCATTGGTATAGCGGATAGCGTTGGCCAACAGGTTCGTCAGTATCCATACTATCTTGTTGCCGTCAACCATCATCGCCATAGTGACATCGGGAAGGTCGCACCTCAAGGTCAGGCTCTTTTCTTCCACCTGCCTTCGCATGATCGAGCAAGCCTGCTCCATGATATCCCGGACCGGATATCTGGCCAAGTCCATCTCGGCCTTTCCTGATTCCAGACGAGAAAGATCGAGCAAGTCCGATACCAGCGCCTTCAGCCGGTTCACATCCTCGTTCGCCGCTTCGATTACTTCGCGGTGCTTCTCGTCAACCGTGTCTCCAAGTCCTTCCGTCAGCAGGTCCAGACTGATTGCGATGCTGGTAAGCGGCGACTTGAGCTCATGTGACGCGGTCATGACGAATTCGGTTTTCAGTTGGTCAAGGTTAGTCAGCGCCGTGATGTCCTGCAACAGCAACACGACGCCCAGGGATTCATGCTCGCCGAGCAGAACCGGTGTTATTGTAAAGGAGTAATGAGCGATCACGCCGTTTTTCTCTATCGTCAGTATCGTCTTCTCCTCGGGGATCACGGGTGGCACGCCGCTCTCGGAAGTAGCCTTGATATATGAAAAAAGCTCTGCATTGTCGAAGGCTTCGAGGAAATGCATCGGAGATTTCTCGTCGAATGAGAATCCCAGCGCTTCCTGAGCCGCGGGATTGGCGTTTACGATTCGCAACGACTTGTCTATCAGGACAATTCCATCATGGATCGAGCGGATCAACGTATCGCTCTTCTTCTTCTCATGGATAATCTTTCCTATATTCAGGTCATTGAAACTCTTCAACCTGGTCGCCATCACGGCAAAGCTGTCCGCGAGGACACCAAGCTCGTCATTCGATTCAGCTTCGATGTGGACATCGTAGTCACCGCCTGAAATCCGTTCGGTCGCCGCCGTCAATTCAATCAAGGGATGGACAATCCGTCGCGAAAGAAGCAGGCTAAAGACTATCCCGACCGCTATGGCGAGACTTCCCACGACACTCATCGACATGATCGTATTGACGGCAAGTCGCTCAGTACGATCGCTCGCCTCGTACATCGTCCGCTGATTCAGTTCCCGGAGATTCGACAACTCGGCCCGTATCGATTCAAACAGGGCGAACACCACCTTGTTGTAGTATTGAAACGAGAATGCTGGATGGGCGTCTTCAGGGGAATGCGCGCCAGAGAAGGACTCGATGTATTTTCCATAGAGCGAGTGGATCGATTCGACAATATCAGATTCTCCCGGGATGGTGATATTGTCTCGTGCCCTGCCAAACCATATCCAGAAATCCGAGGTGGCTTCATTGAATTGACGAATGGCAGACTCCCGCTCCTCCAGAAGAAAGATGAGCATCGCGCTATCCTGGCGCTCCAGAGAGTCGATCATGTGCTCAGCGGCAATGATGCTCTTGTAGTTTTCCGAGAGTATAGCCTTGCTGGCATTTCCAAGGACGTACAGATTGTATATTGCCCAAAGCATTACGATTATGGAAAAGACCAATGAAATACCGAAGCCAAGCAGGATCTTCTTCCGTAAGTTGAGCCTCATGGTTCAAGTATACTGTACGGCGTAACTGGCTACAATCTGTCATGCTAGTGCCTGAAGTGCCTGACACCGGTGACGACCATCGCGATGCCGGCGGCATCGGCGGCGGCGATGCTGTCGGCGTCACGCACCGAGCCACCGGGCTGAACGATCGCGGTGATGCCAGCCGCGGCAGCGACCTCAACCGAATCTGGAAACGGAAAGAACGCGTCCGATGCGAGCACCGAACCGCGGGCCCGGTCGCCGGCCCTGGTCACCGCGATCCGAGTGGAGTCGACGCGGTTGGGCTGGCCGGAGCCTATGCCGACCGTCGTGAAACCGGCCACCGCTCCGACCAGTGGCGCGGCAAGTACGATGGCATTCGACCTGGCCGACACGCAGGCGCTCCAGGCAAAGCGCAGCGCCGCCATCTCCTCGTCGCTCGGCGCACGCTTCGACACTGGCCGCCACTCGGTGCCGGACGGATCGCCGTGATCAATCTCCTGCCTCAGGAAGCCGCCGAGGGTGGACCTGGTCTCGTAGCCCGGCGCGCGAGCCCTGGTGATTCCATCGCGCCCCATCTCGACGAGCCTCGCGTTCTTGCGCCTGGACAAGAGGTCGCGCGCCTCGGTGGTGAACGATGGAGCCGCGACACATTCCACGAAGGTTGTCCCAAGAGCCGCCACGCACGCGGCATCGAATGGCCGGTTGACGGCGATGACGCCGCCGAATGCCGAGAGCGGGTCGCACGCTATCGCGGCCTCGAGCGCCGGACCAACCGCGTCGCCGATCGTGGCGTCGCCGATCGTGGCGTCGCCGATCGTGGCGTCGCCGATCGTGGCGATACCGCAAGGCGACAGATGCTTGACGACGACAGCCGCGGCCGTATCGAACCCGCTGGCTATGCGCCACGCCGCGTCGAGGTCCAGGATGTTGTTGTACGACAGCTCCTTGCCCTGGAGGACGAGCCCGCCAAGCGGGCCTGCGCCTGGCTTGTCGGTGTACAGCCACGCCTTCTGGTGGGGATTCTCGCCATAGCGGAGCCCCTGGCCGGCAAAGCCAAAGAGCGCAGCTCCTGTTTCCGGTCCCAACCACGATGCTATCGCCGCGTCGTAGCGGGCACAGACCGAGAAGGCCTTGACCGCGAGTTCCTTGCGCAGTGTCTGATCGATGTGCCCCGACAGCAGCGCCGCGGCGAAGCGTTCATAGTCATTCGGGTCGCAGAGCACGGAGACGCGGGCATGGTTCTTGGCAGCCGCCCGCAGCAGCGCGACGCCGCCTATATCGATTTCCTCGACGCATTCGGATTCGGTAACGCCGGGCTTGGCCAGTGTCGATTCAAAGGGGTACAGATTCGAAACGACCAGGTCTATTTCACCCCAACCAAGCCTGGCTAGCTCAGATCTGTCGGCATCGGTGCCGCGCGACAGGATTCCGCCGTGGATAGCCGGGTGCAGTGTCTTGACGCGGCCGCCCAGTGTCTCCGGCGACCCGGTGTACGAGGCGACTTCTGTTGCCGTGATGCCTGCCGCCGAGAGCGCCTTCGCCGTCCCTCCCGAGGCAAGGAAGCTCCAGCCAGCGCCGGCGAGCGCGCCGGCGAGCGCGGCCAGACCTGTCTTGTCATAAACCGATATCAGGGCAATGGGCATAGTCTACTCCTTGGCATTCAGGTTCGTGGATCGCAGAGACTCTCTATTGTTTCAATGATGATGCGGTGCTCGGCGTCATGGACCCTGGTCTCAAGGTCTTCAAAGGTATCGCTGGCACGAATCGGTACCTTGGCGATGCGTATGACGGGGCCAGAATCGACGCCCTCGTCGGGCACGAAGTGCGTCATCACGCCGGTATAACGAATCGCACCTGCCCGAAACGCTGCCAGAGCGCGCTCTATCGCGTGGGTACCCGGGAAGGTTCCCGGCAACGCCGGATGAAGATTGATGACCGTGCCAGAGAAGCGCTCCAGGAAGGCGTTTGACAGCAACCGCATCCAGCCAAGGAGCAGGACATAATCCGGCTGGCAGGCCAGGACCAGGTCCGCCAGCGCGGTGTCGTAATCGCGACGCGACTGCCCGGCCACCACAGGCAGGGCGATAGCCTGGATGCCTGCAGCACGCGCCCGATCAAGGGCCGGGGCGTCTAGCCTGTCGGAGAGAACAGCGGCCACCCGCGCGTTGAGGACACACGAGGCGCAGGCGTCCAGCACAGCCTGCAGGTTGGACCCGTTGCCGGAGGCAAGCACGACCAGCCGCCGCGGCTGGCCAGGCATGCTACCGCTCACGCCAGCCTCGTGCGGGCGCCTTCGGCGGTGCCAGTCGCGGCCAGCTGCCCGACAATCCAGCATTCCTCCCCGGCCGCGGCTACCAGCTCGTCGGCCCGCCCGCGCTCCACCACCGCTACCATGCCTATGCCCATGTTGAACACGCGGTACATCTCGTCGGCGTCGATGCGGCCGAGCCGCTCTATCAGGCGGTACAGCGGCGGCACCGGCCAACGGCCGCGCTCTATAACCGCCTCGATCCCGGCCGGCAGGATCCGCGGCACATTCTCGACAAAGCCGCCGCCTGTCAGATGGGCCAGCCCCTTGATCAGGCCGGGCCTGTCCCGCAAGATCGGCCACAGGAGCGGCAGGTACGAGCGGTGCGGAGCGAGGAGTACCTGTCCAAGCGGTGCGCCGAGCTCCGGGTAGACAGTCGACAGGTCGACGCCGTCAAAGACCCTGCGCACGAGCGAGTAGCCATTGGTGTGCGGGCCGTCGGAGCGGAAACCGACCAGCACGTCACCGGCCTCGATGCCAGCGGTCGGCAGTATCGATGCGCGCTCCACGACGCCGACTATCGTGCCCGCGATATCAAACTCGCCGGGCTGGTATACGCCAGGCATCTCAGCTGTCTCGCCGCCAAGCAGCACGCAGCCAGATGACTGGCAGGCGGCGGCCATCCCACCGACCGCCTCGGCCACCTGTGCCGGGTCTATCCTGGAGCTGGCGAAGTAGTCCAGGAAGAACAGAGGCCGCGCCCCCTGCACGAGTATGTCGTCGATGCAGTGATTGACTATGTCCATGCCTATCGAGCGATAGCTTCCCGCCTGGGCCGCAAGCTTCACCTTCGTGCCAACTCCGTCGGTCGACCCGACCAGGACAGGAGCCACCATGCCGGCAAGCGATGCGGCATCCCAGAGCCCGCCGAAGGAGCCGATACCGGCAAGCACCGCGTCGGTGTATGTTGCCTTGACTGCGCCTGCCATCCGCCTGACGGCCTCGTTGCCGGCGTCGATGTCGACACCTGACGACGCGTATGCCGAGCCGGCGGATTGCTTGCCGTCGCGGGCCAGCCTTGCCAGTCCGCGGACGCCTATGTCCCGCCTGAAGCGCGCGCCAGGAAACGATATGGCGTCGACCTTGGCATAGGCTGACGACAAAGCCTCCCGCAAATCCTGGCCGACCGCCGTCACCCCGAGCACCCTGCCTGGCAGCGCTACCAGCGTGCCGTCGTCACGGCGCGTATTGGCATGGAGCACATACGCGTGGCCAGCCGGTTCGAGACCCGCGAGCTGCGCGCCACCGACCGCCGCATCCGGGTAGCCTTCGCTCGCCATCACGACGCAGGCCGCCGCCCCGGACTTCCAGGCAGGCAGGACCGACCGCATATCTCCCGAGGCGCAGGCGGCCAGCGTCGCCGCCAGGTCCCCATCGAACAGCGCGAGTATGGCCTGGGCTTCGGGATCGCCGAAGCGGCAATTGTACTCAAGCACCTTTGGCCCTTGCGCGGTGACGATGATGCCGGCGTATACGACGCCGATGAACGGCGTACCTCGGGTTGCAAGGTCGTGGACCACGGGCTCTATCGCTATCCTGGCGTATTCGAGCGCAAGCTCAGGCGGGCACCCAGGCGCCGGCGCGTACGCGCCCATGCCGCCGGTGTTCGGACCCCGGTCACCGTCGAGCAGACGCTTGTGATCCTGGGCGCTCGGCATCACCGCTATCCGCGTGCCATCGCAGAAGGCCAGGATGGACAGCTCCTCGCCTTCGAGCCTCTCCTCGATCACCAGCTCGCTGCCAGCCTCTCCAAGCATGCTGCCCCGCAACAGCTCGTGGATCAGCCCGATAGCCTCGGGCGTCGATTCTGGCAGGAAGACGCCCTTGCCGGAGGCGAGGCCTGAGCCCTTGACGACGACCGGCCACGGCGCCTCGCGGACGAAGTCAGCAGCCCGCTCGAAGTCCTCGGCTCCGGCAAAGCTGTGATATGCGGCGGTTGGTATGCCAAGCCGGCTCATCATCGCCTTGGAGAAGGCCTTGGATGATTCCAGCCGCGCGGCCTCCCGGCCTGGTCCGAAGCACAGGATGCGCCGCCCCGTCTTCGTGGAGCGTTCCGCAAGGGCATCGGCGAGGCCAAGGGCGAGCGGTGCCTCCGGCCCGATGACGACCATATCGATCGATTCCTTGTCGGCAAAGTCAACAATCGCGTCTATGTCGGTCGCGCCGATGGCGATGTTCCAGCCCTGGGCCGCTGTGCCGCCGTTGCCAGGCGCCACGACCAGCCGGTCCACCGACGCGGACTCGGCCAGCTTCATCGCGATCGCGTGCTCGCGGCCGCCTGATCCAACCAGCAATACTCTCATGGAACCTCGAATCCGTTCTTGCCGGCCGCGCCGGCTATGTCCAGTGGATAGTCGCCCGTGAAGCAGGCCGAGCAGAAACCGCCCGAATGGCCATAGCCAACGTGTCCGCCGGCCTCGGCGAGAGCTCGCATCATGCCGCCATGCGACAGGTACGCCAGGGTATCGGCGCCGACATGGGACCGTATCCCGTCAACTGACATCCGGTGCGCCACGAGGCTGTCGTACGAGCCCATGTCCACGCCCATATGGCAGGGGTGCTTGATGGGCGGACAGGCGATCCTGACATGCACCTCGACGGCGCCGGCCTCGCGGAGCAGGCGCACCAGGGGGCCCGTCGTCGTGCCGCGGACTATGCTGTCGTCGATGATGGCGACCCGCTTGCCGCGCACGGTGCCAGGCATCGCGTTGAACTTCAGCGCCACACCCTGGTCGCGCAATGCCTGCGTCGGCTGTATGAACGTGCGGCCTATGTACCGGTTCTTCGCGAAGCCCTCGTCGTACGGCAGGTTGGCGGCCTGGGCGAAGCCTATCGCCGCGGATATCGACGAGTCGGGCACCGCTATGACAACATCGGCCTTGGCTGGCGCCTCGATAGCCAGAGCCGCGCCGAAGCGCCGCCGCGCCTCGTGGACCGACGCACCATTCCAGACGCTGTCGGGCCTTGAGAAGTACACATATTCAAAGACGCAGGCCGCTTGCCTGCCTGCCGGCTCAACGCCTCCGCGGTCGACAGGGCCATCGTGGCCAAGCTCGACGATACGGCCCGGACCGATATCAGCGGCGTCGCGGCAGCCGAGCGTCTGGAGCGCGCATGTCTCGCTCGCCGCCGCCGACCCGCCTTCGGGGAGTCTCCCCGCGCACAGCGGCCTGAAGCCCCATGGATCCCTGGCGGCATAGGCGGCGTCTTTCGTCAGCACGACAAAGGAGAACGCGCCTTGCCACTCACGCATGCATGCGGCTATCCGTTCGGGCCACGACTCGCCCTTAGCGGCGGCCAGCATCATGATCATCACCTCGGTATCGGACGACGAACTCAGCCCGACACCACGCTCCAGCAGCGTCCGCCTGAGTTCATTGGCGTTGACGAGGTTGCCGTTGTGCGCCAGCGCAAGCGGCCCATGCCGCGTCTCGATCTGGAATGGCTGGGCGTTGCGGACGCTCGGCTCGCCGGTTGTAGAGTAGCGGGTGTGGCCGATAGCCGCGAAGCCCTGCAGCGCGGCCACATCATCCTCAGCGAATGCGCGCGTGACAAGGCCCAGCCCCTTGCGGATCGACATGCTCTGCCCGTCGGTGGCGGCAAGCCCTGCCGATTCCTGGCCACGGTGCTGCAAAGCGAAAAGGGCGTAGAAGGCAGCGCGCACCGCGTCGTTGCGGGCATCACTGCTTGCCCTATTCAAATCGATGCGTATGGCGACGACGCCGCACTCTTCCCGGGCCTTGTCGGCTGCATTCATGCCAGTCGTCCCCGTATCGAATCACTCTGCATGGAGGTGTCGGCGGCGATGATCGCGTCGGAGTTGGCTGTGCGGAAGTCGTGTACGCGCGCGGCCAGCTCTGGATCGGCCAGGCCAAGCATCCTGGCGGCGAGCAGGGCGGCGTTGGCCGGCTCCAGGACAAGTGCTGGTGCTATGCCTCCTGGCATCCGGAGCGACGACCAGATGTCGGCGCCGCTGAACGCTTCCGGAGTTGGCGGGCAGGCTATGACCGGCGCGTCCACCGCCCCGTCGACAAAGCCGGACAGCGCGTTGGAACGGCCGGCGACCGTGATGTATACCCGCGGGCCGCCGCCGGCTTCATATCGTTCGAGCATGGCCGTCAGATGTCCCGGCGTCTTGTGCGCCGAGCCGATTCTCGACTCATGAGCGATGCCGAAGGAGTCGAGCGCCGCGGTTATCCTGGCACAGTGATCCTGATCGGCCTTTGAACCCATGATGATGACGACAAGCGGCTTCCTCATAGTATGACCCCCGCGGCGCGCAGGTTGCGCTCCAGCCGCGGACCGACCGGATACTCACCCGGCTCGAAGGCTTTGCCGGTCAGGCGCTCGTAGGCGGAACAATACAGGGCGCCGGTCTGGTCCCACAGTGAATCGGGGACGGCAGGCAGTGGCCCATCGCCACGGTAGCCCAGGCTGGCAAAGGCAATGCGGACAAACTCCTTGTCGAACGACTTCGGTTCGAGTCCAGCCGCAAGACGCGACTCGTAGGTATCCGCCTTCCAGTAGCGCGACGAGTCGGGCGTGTGCACCTCATCTATCAGCAGTATCGAACCGTCGGGCGCGCGGCCGAACTCGTACTTGGTGTCGACAAGCATCAGCCCCGCCCTGGCGGCGCGCTCCTGCCCGCGGGCAAAGAGCGCCAGAGCGGCACGGCTGACCTTCGACCAGTCTTCTTTGCCGAGATAGCCGCCGGAGACCACCTGTGCCGGCGTCAGGCGCTCGTCATGGCCCGTCGGGCCGCCCTTGGTAGTCGGCGTTATGATGGCCCGTGGAAGCGCCTCGTTCTTGTGCAACCCATCGGGAAAGTCGTAGCCGTATATCGAGCGCTCGCCCAGCGAATAGCGGTACCAGAGCGCGGTCGTCGTCACGCCGGTGATGAAGCCCCGGACGATCACCTCGACAGGCAGCGGCTCCACCTCGATGGCTATGATGGCGTTGGGGTCGGGCACCGATACAAGGTGATTGCCTATGATGTCGGCGGTGTCGGCGAACCACCAGGCGGACAGCTGATTCAGCACCTGGCCCTTGTACGGCACCGAGGCTAGTACCCGGTCAAAGGCCGAGAGCCGGTCGGTCGTCACCAGCAACCGTGTGCCATTACCAAGCGAATACCAGTCGCGTACCTTGCCCGACCGCTTGCCTTCAAGTTGTAGATCACAGCCTTCGAATGCCTTCATCGTGCCTCCATTGCGGGATTCGTCACAGGCCCTGTGCGTAGGCCACACCATTCTTCCAGAGTGCCAGACAGGCCTCGGTGGCGGATCTCTTCTGCTGATCGTCACGGACACGGAATACCACATTGTTCTCCGGGTGCGGCATCAGCCCCAGCACGTTTCCGGCGGGGTTGCATAGTCCGGCTATGTCGGCCACGGAGCCGTTGGGATTGCCCGGGTAGGCGCCGCCTGCTGGCAGAGCATCCGCCCCGGCATAGAGCAGCGCCAGCTGTCCTGCCGTGCGCAACCGTTCGAGGGTCGAGCCGGAATCGACCAGGAAGCGCCCCTCGCCGTGGGCTATCGGGCAGGACAGCAATCCCGGCAGCCCCTTGGTCCAGAGACAGGTCGACGAGGGAGCGGCCATCGTTGTCCACCTGCACTCGAAGCGACCGTTCTCGTTGCGCGCCAGAGTGGCGGTGCCCGGGCTTCCGTGGACAATGCCCGGCAGAATTCCGGCCTTGACCAGGACCTGGAAGCCGTTGCATATCCCTATGACCGGTTTGCCCGCGGCTACGAACTCGGCAACCTCGTCCGCGAAGTAGCTGGCCAGATCCAGGGCAAAGAGCCTGCCGGCGCCGAGCGCGTCGGCGTATGAGAAGCCGCCGGGTATCACGAGCATCGCGTAGTCGGCAAGCCGGCGCTCCCTGGAGCGCAACGCGTTGACGTGGACTATTTCGGGCGCGGCTCCGGCGAGTTCCAAAGCCGTGCAGGCGTCCGGATCGCGGTTGGTACCAGCGGCATGCAGCACAAGCGCCTTGGGCTTGCTCATCGTTCGCTCCTTGCGCCGGAGAACGCTCTGGCTATCTCGTCGATCTGCACTCGCGCAGTCTCGCCGCCCGTGACAAGCTCGAGCCGTCCGGAATCGTTTGTCGAGCCGATCTTGCTGACTGGCGTGCCTGCCATCAGCCGTTCAAACTCCGTGGCGCTTCCTGCCGCCACTTCCACCACAAGACATCCGTTGACCTCGCCAAACAGCGCTACGGTCGCGCCGACGCGTTCGACCGAGCCGGAGGAGACCGTTGCCCCGAGGCGGCCGCCCAGGCACATTTCGGCAACCGCGACCGCGAGCCCGCCGTCTGACAGGTCGTGGCACGCGCGTACATGGCCGGCGGCTATGGAGCGGTGCAGCGCGCGGTACAGAGGCTTCGCGCCCGGTACCGGCGCCGGGACCGAGCCGTCGGCTCCGGCTGGAAGCCCGAACAGCTCCGCGTAAACCGAACCGCCGAAGGAGCCACCGGGGCTGCCGACACGATACAGAACATCGCCCGCGCTCTTGAGGTCCGAGCCAGGGACCATGCCGGTGTCGGGGACTATGCCGATTGCAGATATCAGCAACGATGGCGGAATCGATACGCGCGCGCCATCCGATCCCACGTATTCATTGTTGAACGAGTCCTTGCCGGAAACGAATGGAGTGCCTAGCGCGAGCGCTGCGTTATAGCAACCGCGCGCCGCCTCCAGAAGGGTCCACATGGTCTGCGGCCGCCTGGGGTCGCCCAGGCAGAAGTTGTCGAGGATGGCTATGCGGTCGGGGTCGGCCCCGACGGCGACAGCGTTGCGTACGGCCTCGTCCACGACCGCCATAGCCATGCGGTACGGATCAAGTTCGCCGTAGCGATGGTTGAATCCATTGGACAGCGCGATACCGCGTCGGCCCGTGGATTCCCGCGGCTGGATGACCGCGGCGTCCTGTGGACCATCGGCAATCGGGCCATCATAGGGCCGGAGAATTGTCGCGCCCTGCACCTCGTGATCGTAGAGGCGGACTGTCGATTCCCTGGACGCGATGGCGGGATGAGCGAGCATAGCCAGCAAGGCTTCGCGGGTGTCGGGCAATGCCGCCGGCGAAACGGCTGGCACAACCTTTGACGGTGTCTCCGGCGTGGCGACCGCCGAAGCATCAGGTGAGGCGACCGCCGAAGCATCAGGTGAGGCGATTAGCCTTCGCTGCGGTGGCCCTGAATGCAGGAAGCCGCAGTCCATATCGACCGCGACCGTGGGGCCGTACCGAACCATCAGGCGGCCCTTGCCGGTGAAGTGGCCGAGGTCGGTCATCTCCACATCGTCAGCGTCGCAGAGCGCGCGCAATTCGTCCATGCTGTCAGGCGGTACCGAGACGACCATGCGTTCCTGAGCCTCCGACAGCCATATCTCCCACGGTGCGAGGCCAGGGTATTTGAGCGGCGCCCGTGCAAGATCGACATCGACGCCAAGTTCCGCTCCCATCTCGCCTATGGCGGAAGAGAACCCACCGGCGCCGCAATCGGTGATGCCCGAGTACAGCCCAGCGTCACGGGCAGCCAGCAACACCTCGGACACCTTCTTCTGCACAATCGGCGCCCCTATCTGCACCGACGCGCCGGACAGCTCACCGGTGCTGGAGTCCATCACCATCGAAGAGAACGTGGCTCCCCGAAGGCCGTCGCGCCCTGTCCGGCCGCCAAGCACGACGACGCGGTCGCCGGCCGCCTGCCTGCGCGGGTGCCGGCCGCGTGGGGCTATGCCGGCGCAACCACAGTAGACCAGCGGATTGGCGGCATAGCCGGGATGGTAGTGTATGCCGCCGTTGACTGTGGGTACGCCCATCTTGTTGCCGTAGTCCTGGACGCCAGCTATGACGCCGGATGCCACCAGCCGGGGATGCAGGCTGCCAGCCGGTACAGAGTCCGCCGTGACCCCTGGCGGGCCGAAGCACAGTACGTCGGTGGCCGCGATCGGCCGCGCCGAGACGCCCATCACGTCCCGTATCACGCCGCCGACTCCGGTGTTCGCGCCTCCGAAGGGCTCTATCGCCGAGGGGTGGTTATGCGTCTCGACCTTGAACGATATCTCGTACTCGTCATCGAACTCGATAATGCCGGCGTTGTCGACAAAGGCGGACAGCACCCATGGAGCGGCCAGCTCGTCGGTCGCTTTCTTTATATAACTTTTAAGGACATTGTCGACGAATGGCGGGTAGTCGGCACTTCTTGCAGAATCAGCGGGCGATAATCTGACTTCTATCATCGCCTTGAATGTCTTGTGGACACAGTGCTCGCTCCAGGTCTGGGCTATCGTCTCGAACTCGGCGTCGGTGCACGCGCGCCCTTCGCGCCGGTAGTACGCGCGTATAGCGCTCATCTCGGTCAGATCGAGGGCCGCCCTCCGCTCGGCGGACAGGGCGAGCAGGGCTTCGTCGTCCATCGCCGCTACGTCGAATGATTCGACCGAGCCGGAACCCGCGGCCTCCTCTGGCCAGGCGGGCTCTATCGTGCCAATGGCCCAGCGTTGAATAACGGCGTTGCACAGGAGACGCTCGGCCAGCACGCGAAGGTCGTCATCATCGAGGTCGTCTCCTTCCACGTCGAAGGCCTCGCCCGTAGACACCGCGACCACTCCGCGCAGCCCCAGCTCCCTGGCGGCCCGCAGCGTCTCATCGGCGACCGGATCGGTAACGCCTGGCCGCAGCGCGACCTCCACCCGCCGGACGCCAGCCGGCTGGTCGACAGGCGACTCAGGCTGAAGGCCCGGGCCCGACCACGTGCACGTCTGTCCGAGAGGGTCGCATAAAAGAAAGCGCCCAAGGAGGCTAAGCTCCCTGGGCGCAATCGTGCCGCGCACGAAATATATGGTTGCCGGTCGCACGGCGCGTATTCTTGGCAATCCAAGAGCGCGCGCATCCGTGGCAAGCGAACGAGCTCGTGGCTCGCCCGACTCGCCTGGCCGTTCCTTCGGCCTGACAATGAACCGGTACACGTCCGTCGTTGTTTCCATGCGAATTGGTACTACCGATTCGCGGCCCGCGTCAAGTGCCTTGGAGTTGCCGCTCATGGCCGTGAGTAGTTTGGAGCTTCTTGTGTTATGGAAATGTCATGAGCATGACTTTCCCTGAGGCCAGAAGCGGAGATGCGGACGAAGTTCCTGTAGCTTCGAAGGGCGTCCAGATCGACGCAGCCACAGTAGCCCATGCCCTTGCGCAGGCCGGCGACAAGCTGGTGCAGGTAGGTCTTCAGTTCGCCCTTGTAGGGCAACCGGCCCTCGATGCCCTCGGGAACCGGCAACTCATCCTTGGCTATTCCATAGCGGTCACCGGAGCCATCCCTGAGCGCGCCCATGGAACCCATGCCGCGGTATTCCTTGTATATTCTGCCCTCGTACAGCACCTCTCGCCCCGGCGCCTCCTTGAGACCCGCGAAGAGGTTGCCCAGCATCACCGCATGGGCGCCTGCGGCCAGCGCCTTGACTATGTCGCCCGAGTACTTGATGCCGCCATCGGCGATTATGGGTATGCCCGACTTGGCCGCCTCCTCGGCGCACCAGAGCACCGCGGTAAACTGCGGCACGCCTATGCCCGCTACTATGCGGGTGGTGCAAATCGAGCCAGGTCCGACGCCGACCTTGACCGCGTCCGACCCGGCTTCGATCAGCCGTCTCGTGCCATCGCGGGTCGCCACGTTGCCGCCTATGACAGGCAGATCGGGCCACCGCCGCTTGAGTCCCCTGATAGCCTCGACGACGTTGCGCGAGTCACCGTGGGCCGTGTCCAGGACAACGAAATCGACACGCGCCGCCACAAGGAGCGGTACACGGTGCTCGTAATCCTGAGGCGATACGGCCGCGCCGACAACAAGGCGCCCAGCCGCGTCGGTAGCCGCGTTGGGATAGCGGTCGTGCTTCTCCATGTCCTTGACGGTTATGAGTCCGCACAGCCTGCCGGATTCATTGACGACGGGAAGTTTTTCTATGCGATGTTCGTCGAACTTGTCACGCGCGCTTGCCGGTGTCGCGCGCAGAGTCTCAACGACTGGATCGCGCGTCATCGCGTCGCGGACCAGGGCGCCGTCATCGCGGCGGAACCGCAGGTCGCGCGCGGTGATGATGCCAACCAGTCGGCCGTCTGCCCCGACAACGGGCAAGCCCGTCACCTTGTCCCGCTCCATTATCGCGCGCACATCACGCAGCGTGCGGTCCTCCTCAACCGTAACCGGGTTGTCTATGATCCAGTTCAAGTAGCGTTTGACTCCCGCGACCTGTTCGGCCTGCAGCTCTGGCGACAGGTTGCGGTGGATGACGCCGGCCCCGCCCTGCAGGGCCAGGCTCACGGCAAGCCGTTCCTCGGTAACCGTGTCCATCGCCGCAGAGAGTATGGGTACATGCAGCCTCACGTTTCCTGCCAGGCGTGTCGACACATCGACATCGCGGGGCAGAACCTCCGAATAGGAGGGAACGAGGAGTACGTCGTCGTAGGACAGGGTTTCTTCCAGCATGGTTTTCTCCGGATGACATTGGGACGATGTCGGCCAGCCTTCCGGGCCGGCCCGGAGCCAGCTGGTAGGGCCGGACAGACCTTCTAGGACTCGGGCAGGCAACCTGCCTGAACGTGGTCAGGCAACGAGGCGATCCGGACGTACAAGGGACAGCATGGTTGTTTGTGTTTCGCGGATGCGGACGTCTGGGGGGTAACGGAAAAGTCTCGGGTCACCATGGGCAATACTGCCATGGGACCCGGCATGAATTCAAGCGGTCAAGTTGAAAAACCTACAGAGCGCCGCGCGCCAGAAACGGCAACGCTATGAAATTGCCCAAGGCTCCGCCAAGACTCGACATAAAGAAGACAAGAAGGATGTGCGTCACCTTGTTCCGGTAGAATCCGCGCATGGTCGAGACATCAACAGCCAGACTCTGGAAATCGGAGACAAGGGGCTTGCGAAGCCAGGCTTCGACCAAGGCGGCGAAGAATCCAACCGCGACCAATGGGTTGAGCGTCGCTATCGGAGCCGCGGCGAACGATACCAGTATCGTCAGCGGATTGGCCAGGCACAGGGCAGAACCTATAGCGGCCAGGGTGCCATTGAGCAGCACCCAGCGGATTATCAACCTGAGACTAGCCTCGGCCCCTGAAGTAAAAAAACCAAGCACGATCAGCCCCACTATCAGCGAGGGTATAAGCCAACCGGCGGACCGGGCGATCAGCCCTGGAGGTGGTATCAGCTCCAGATCGGACACATCGGTAGTCGCGGCACCGGCGGCCAGCTTGCCCAGCCATGCCTCCACTCCGGTCGCGTGTCCGGCACCAATGACCGCGACGATGCGGTCGCCAGTGGCGGCCCATATCTTCGAGGCTATGTATCGGTCGCGCTCGTCTATCAGCACTTCCTTGACACTGGGCAGGTACTGTGCGAGCTCGCCCATCATCTCATCCAGCTCCGAGCGGACCTTGAGCCGCTCTATCTCGGCGGCGTCGGGCTTCTCGTTGGAGAACGCGGCTCCGATCAACTGGGCCAGCAACTTTGCCTTGTTCCAGAAATTTGACCGTGACCAGGCCCGCCGTAGCGTCGTCTGCACATCGCGGTCGCAGAACTGGAACGGTATACCGGCGGCCTGGGCGGCGTGGATGGCCGCGACCATCTCCTCGCCAGGCTTGACTCCGGCATCGGCGCCCATCCTGCGCTGAAAGGCGGACAGCGCAAGATTGGCAAGCAGAAGAAAGGCCTTGCCTTCCTTGATTATCTTGACGATGTCGGTATTGGCCCACGCGTCTGACGCGTTCATCGCACGCCAGCGGGCCTCGTCAAGCTCGACGCATACGGTATCCGGCGATTCGGCGGCGATCACGGCCGTGACTTCGTCGACGCTTTCCTTCGAGACGTGAGCCGTCCCGACAAGCACGATATGGCGGCCCTCGAACTCGAGGACCCTTGCGGTATCAGACATGGTGGCTCCGTGCGGATAGAATGGTAATGGCAAGCATGATTCTCAGGGCTTCGATTGCAGGCGCGCCAGGTCCGCTTCGGCCATGCGACGTTCCATTGTTCCAACGCGCTGACTGTCTATGGACATCTGGATATACCTGAGGCCAAGCTCGCTGCGGCCGCGGGCAACCCAGTATGAGCCTAAATAGAACAACATGCCGGCTTTGAGATCCTGGCTCTTCTCGGCGCTTATCTTCAGTTCAAGCTCGGTTGTGGTATCGTTCTGGTCGTATAGCAGACGAAGAGCCAGCCATTGTGTCGGGTTCTGTTCCCTGTTGATCCTGGCCAGGTTGCGGCCGGCGTATTCACGAGCCGCCTTGGGATCACCCGAACGCATCAATGATACGGCAGCAGCTATATAATATTCACCATGCGCCTTCGTGTACGTGGCAGCCTTGTCGAAAGCCTGGTACGCATCGGTCCAGTTCCCAAGCCGGTATGCGACCATGCCTATGGACTCGAAGGCGTACCAGTAGTCGGGATAGAGACTGGTTGACTTCCGGTAGTCGGCGAAGGCCGCCGCGTCGTTGCCCTGGTCCTCATATATGGCAGCCCTGTACACGTAAGCCAGAAAATACTCGGGGTTCAGCTCTATGGACCTGGTAAAATCCGCCAGCGCCTGCTTCGAGCGACCTGTATCCAGATACAGTCGGCCGCGCTCGAGGTAGTTCCATGAAGACTCCGGCGCCAGCTTGATCGCGGTGTTCATGTCCGCTTCGCACTCGTCGTACCGACCAAGCTGGTACAGCACGCGGCTTCGGTCGAGATATGCCAAGGGCTCTTCTGGGGCTAGTCCTATCGCTGTGTTCAGCGAATCCAGCGCTCCGTGCATGTCATCCCGGCGATACAGCACGCGGGCCCGCCCCAGTAGCGCACTGACATTCTTCGGATCGGCTAAGAGCGCCGCGGCGTACGAAGACTCGGCCTTGGTGTAATTCTTGCCTTGGTATTGGATGTCACCCATCGCCGCCTGGGCTTCAGCGTTGGCTGGATCCCTCTTGATTATCGCCTCGATCGCGGTCTGGTGAGCCTTGTCGTTGCCCGCAAAGCGCTCCAGCTCGGCAAGCGCGAAGAGGGCGTCGGTGTTGTCTGGGTATGCGTCGAGTTCCTTGTCCAGAACGGCGCGCGCCTCGTCGGGTCGCTTCATGGACAGCAGCACGGAGGCGCGCAACACTGGATACGACCGGTTGTCTGGCCTTGCGAGCACGAGGCCGGCCAACTTGCCTTCCGCCGAGGCAAAGTCGCCTGACTTTATTGCACGATAGACCGCGTCGAGTTCCATGCGTTCCTTTTCAGCATCGGTCAGCGGCGCCTGCTGGCCGGTGGATCCGGGCAGGTTCCCGGAGGTGGAAGGCGGAGCGCCAACACAGGCTCCCAGCAAGATCACGATGATGAGTGAGGCGACGATGAACGCCGCCGAACGGATTTTCATGGTGCGCTCCGGTCGTCTGGTCGGATTCGAGCGCCATCGTAGCCGCTTTCAGAACCTTGTTCAAGCGCGCCATGATGCGGGTTCCTGTTATGGGTTCTGTAGTTCATCGAAGCTTGTATCTCGGTATCTAACGCCACCGCCCCTTGTATGGCTGGTCTTGGGCGAATGCTCCTGGCGGTGTCGAATATCGAAAGATGCAGGCTTCGACGAACTAAGTACGGGTTTCCTCTCGGGGCTCCAGTTCCGGATATTCCAAGGTTGCGCAATCAGCCGCAAAACTATATAGTCCATTCGTCATGAAAATCAGTGCGTTTGGCAGAGCCGTAGCTCTCGGTTTCCTTTATATAGCCTTGTTTGTGCTGCTCGTCGTGGTGCAATTCCCGTCAGCCGGTCCAATCGGCGCGGTTGCGGGCGGCGTTTCGATCAAGGGGCTGCCATCCGCGGATGGCAAGGGCCTCAGATCCGCGGAGATCACCGCGGCGGGCATGAGGCTCGTGTTCTCCGAACGGTACCCGCTGATTCTGGTCGATGCAGCTGGGAAGGAGCGCTCCACCATCCCCACATCGTTCACGACCCAGCCCAGCGGTTTCACTGTCCTGTTCGCCGATGGTTCCAGGCTCAGGATTTCAGCTGACTCCGAGAGCCGGGCATCATGGACTCTTGTCCCCGCCAAATCGGTGCAACAGGCCGTCATCAGATACGAATTAGCCTATGGCGCAGCGCTACTGGCTCCTGCAGAGGACGGGTCACCACGGGTTTCTCTAGGCGGCGCAACCTATCGCATGAGCGGTGTAACCGCCCAGGCCTCTTCACGACGATTGACCATCAGCGCCAGCAAGGGAGCCCTACCCCCGTTTGTCGCCTCGCGCGAGGTCGAAAACAAGCAATCGGGGTCAGTGCAATTCATTGCGCAGGCTCCGCTTGACCCCGCTGTCTGGTCCAAGGAGATAAGCGACTGGAGCGACAAGGCGTGGAACGGCCTCTCGGGTCCTGCCTTCGACGCTACGGCAGGCACATGGGCAGCCACGACCGGATCGCCAGGCACCTTTGATGAAGACTCGTTCATAGCCTTCGAGGCTGAGGCCATGCGCCGTGGGCGTACCGAGTCTGCAGCAGCGCTCGTCGGCGTAGTCAGGGCCTCTGCCACTGCAGCGACGACCTGGAAAAGCGTGCCATTCGCCGGCAGATCGGCCGTCTCGATGGCAGCCTATGAAGAGGCCAACCTTGCCGACGTCAAATCAGCCGATCGCCTTGTGCAATCGCGATCGATAGAGCTGTTCTACAGGCCGGGTATTATTCCCTTCCTGTTCGACCGCGCTCCGTATTCGCTGGCCCAGGAGGCGTTCTCGCTGGCACGGACCCTCGACTTCTCCCGGTCTGATCCGGTGCAGTCCATCAGGATAATCGAAGCATACCTCGATGCCAGAAATTACGTTGGAGATGACGAGAATCCATTCTCCAGGGCAACCGATCTAGTGGACAAGGCCCTGACACCGGCAATACGCAAGGCAGACGGCAAGTTCTATCTGCAGTCCGCTCCCGATGGCACCTGCGACGCTCTGGTCGGACTGGCCGCGGGCAATGCCCTTATGCGGCTGGCTGACGCTACGGGTAAATCGATATACGCCGGCATAGGACAGAGCCTGATCCTGGGCTTTGCCAAGCTGGCCGATGATTCTGGCTCGGTACCGGCCCGGGTCGCCGTGAGCAATGGCGTACTGACCAAGTCGGACGAGCGGCTGAAAGCAGCGGTAGTCTACCCCTTCATAGTCGACAGCCCGTACTATCCACACGCCGTCAGCTTCTACAAGCAGATTGGCCCCGGCGCGTGGGCCTGGACCTGCGCATCGGCCTTTGCCGTCGCATCGAGTCCTGACCAGACTACCTTCACGGTTACCTATCCCGAAGGATCGTCGCACTACGTCGCGCTCTATGGCGTAAAGCAATTCGCCCGCATACAGCTGTACGGGCTCAACTACAACATGGATGCGGCATTCGAGAACTACAACGCCTCGGGATATTTCTACAAGAAGCCAGCGGGAGCCTTGTACCTCAAGATGCGCCACAAGAGTGAAGACGAACAGATACGGCTGTTCTATTGATTGGTTAGTTCGTCGAACCCTGCATCCACCCCGTCCCGGCATATGCGGGGAGCCGGTCGGGCTTCTTCTTGAGCGGAGTGGCGGCCCGCTTGAGCCAAATCCTTGCAACCTCATCATTTGGCTTGTGCTGGCAGATGAACGGCCGGTCGGTGTACAGCCTCGCAAGCTGTGCCCTGATCGCCTTGGGGTCGATCCCAGCCTTCTCCGCGTGCACAGAAGCGTCGGTCTGTACCGATTCGACCCGGTATGGCTTCTGGTAGTTGTGGTACGCCATGTGGCAGGCGAACCGAGACAGCCCGTTGGCAACGTTGCGGGTGAAGCAGGTGCTCTCGCGCCGGAACG
>Ga0307377_10000274_pt1 | contig 71401 bp, 70 predicted proteins | sample TR3MG_FD_202535 | JGI IMG/M metagenome (GOLD analysis project Ga0307377, IMG submission 202535) | Soil microbial communities from Risofladan, Vaasa, Finland - TR-3 | ecosystem: Environmental > Terrestrial > Soil > Coastal area > Acid sulfate soil | place: Finland: Risofladan, Vaasa | collected... | reverse complement strand
TCTTTTTCAAAATTTTCTACTACTAGTTTATTTTCTTTATTTTCCGGGAAAAGTATTTCCATCTGTTGCTCAAAAGGGAGTCCTGTTGTGGAACGATATTTAGTTCTTGCATCCTCTTTCTCTAATTTGTAATGATTGGTCATAAGTCTAATAGCTATTGTTTCCAATGTTGGCATAGTATCTGCAGTCGTCCCATCAAAATCGAGGGTAATCATTTTTATCATTATTTTTTTCTCATCCATTTTATTTTACCATGAAAAGAAAATAGAAAGTTAGTCCTATTTGATTGTTTCTACAAAATTCTTTCAATTTTTTGTCTGTAAAAAAGAGAAAAAAACAAAAAGGACACAAATAATTAGTAGTAAATTTCATTGTTAAAAACAGGAGAAATAATTTTGAAAAAACTTGTTGTAATAACTGGAGCTTCCTCTGGTCTAGGATTATCCCATGCAATTTATCTAACTCATAAAGGTTATACTGTGTTTGGTACGACACGTGATTTAGAAAAAATAAATTTCGAGGTGCTAAAAGAAACCTATTCTCAAGATCACACTAAATGGAAATTTACTGACAAAACTAAGCTAAAAGTTGAAGCTAAAAAATCTATTATTCCAAAGAAAATAGCTAATAATTTAGAAGAAATAATTAAAAAAATACGCTTTTTCCAAATGGATGTTAATTCCGATATCTCTGTGAAAAATGCTTTTGAAGAAATTCAAAAAACCGCCAAAGACTTGGGATTTGAAGGAATAGATGTTTTAATCAATAATGCTGGGATTAGTTATTTTGGAAGCGTAGAAGATCTTTCAATTGATGACTGGAAAAATACTTTTGAGACAAACTTTTTTGGTGTTTTACGAACCATAAAAGCTGTCCTTCCTTCGATGAAGGAACGAAGAAAAGGGCAAATATTAAACACAAGCTCACTTGCTGGATTAGTAGCAATACCTTTCCAATCTCATTATTCAGCATCAAAAGCTGCACAAAAACTTCTAACAGAGGGTTTAAGAATGGAATTAAAAGAATTCAACATCAAAGTTTCTAGTATACTTCCATCTGATATTAATACTAATTTTAATAGAAATACTTTGGGATTAACAAAAGAAAGAGCGAATAAATTAGCTTCTTTTGAGGTTGGAAAAATACTTGCAACTTTACCTGTTGATCAAAAATCAGATTACTTTAATTCTTCAAAGAAAGTATGGAAAGTAATAATTCAGAATCTAATTATGTCCCCACCACCTAAAGCTATTTCAAAACAAATTAATCGAATATTAAAGAAACGATATCCAAAAGTCAATTATAGTTTTGGAGATCCATTACAAAGGTTTTTATTATTATTTGTAGCTCGTCGACTTTTCCCAGATAGGTGGATCTATTTCTTATTACCTTTCTATTATGGTATGTAAAAAAAGAAGAGAATAAAGCACCTATAGGTGCTTTTATTTTTTTAATCTTGTAAGTCTTTAATAAAAGGCATTACTTCTTTAACTATCCAATCTGGCCATAGTTGTTTTGCTTTTTCTACTTTGATAACACCAGATTTATGATTCCATCCTCTTTTCTCATAGACAGTGTCTTGAAGTTTATTGTACCTTTGTTCACGATGTTTGCGAGTGAGAGAATGACGTTCCTCAAGAGATAATTTGCGAACTTCCTCAAGAGATTTGCTAAGATTTTCAGCTAATAGTTTATCGTAACGATCTAGCCTACTTTCATATTCTTCAAGAGTTACAGGTCCTACAGAACGATAGGGAACATTACTATCATCAGCTCTACGACCATGACCTAATCTGACATTAAAGACTCTTTGGAATTGATAAACACGCTCGCTCATATTAATTAGACTTTTTTCGCGTTCCTCAGGTGTTTTACCCATAGGTATGCCTGTGATTGATTCATAGAGTTGAGCGTAATTTTGAATATGTTCTGGAACTTTATGTGGTTCTTTTGTTTCCTTATTGTCAGCAGGAACAACATCATTCCAAGGTAATTTACAAAGACCATTAAGAGCAAACCAAGTGCGCCAATAAGGGAACCAACAAAGAGCATCTGCTTTATTTTCAAAAGTAGGCATGTAATTGTGAACCATATCTAAGAAAATTAACCAAGCTTCATCATGTTGTGGTCCTTTAAGTGTTAATCCATAACCACCTTGTTGAGCTAAAGATTCTTTGGTCATATATTCGGAATATTCAAGGCCTTTATGTTCCATACCAATATCTTTGATAAAGCGTTCTTGTTCTGGTGAAAGGTTATAATTGGCAATGAAGTATTCTTTCATTTTCTTGATGCCTTTACCATAGACGGTTGGAAAACCTTTTTCTCCTTTTGCTAAGCGGTGAAGTAATTCCATAGCATCATCCCAATTGCCAAACTTAAGATCTAAACCACCAGTTCTTTCTTTGTTAAGAACTCCCGCTTCATAACATTCCATTACAAAAGCTAAAGCTGTTCCAACACTAATAGTGTCAATGCCATAAGTATCACAATAGAAATTCATTTCAACTACATGTAAAGGATCAAAAACACCTAAATTACTGCCACAACCAGCTATTGTTTCATATTCCGGACCATCAACTAACACTTTTTGTCCCTTAAATGGTCCAGTTTTTAGTTCATAATCTTCTACACAATGAGCACAATTGATTGCACATCCTCTCCAACACCCATCCCATCCTTTACCTGTGTTGCTAAAGATTGCTTCATATGCATCTGCCCATAATGTTTTATCTTTTCCATCTTTATCACGTCCATATTTGAAATTATATGTTGGTAAAAGATCGAATTCACTCATAATTGACGGCAGATGTGCTGTTCCTACAACCCTCATTCGATTTTGTATTTTATCTAGTTGGATAATTTCTCTTGAATGTTTTTGTCTTACTTCTTTTAATGATTCTAAATCAAATGGTTCGTTTCCTTCTACTGTTCCAGGTTTACAATGAGCTACAATTGCGACTATGTTTTTGTCTCTAAAGATTGTTCCTGTTCCACCTCTGCCTGCTTGCTTCAAATGGTTTGCTTGTCTTTTAGTGTCCCACCAAGAGAAGTTTAAACAACCAAAATAAGCATGATTTGCTGCTGGTCCTGCTGAAACAACTGAAACATACAATTTATCATCACTTTGAGTTTCTTCATCAAAAATTGAATATTTCTCGTTTAATTTTTCTGCTAAAATATGTGATTCGATTGGGAGGTCACCCGCTGGTTCAACCCACACTTTTCCTTTTGGACCATCAATAACGATTACTACAGGTTCTTTTGCTTTTCCTACAATTTTTAAAGCATCAAAACCAGCAAATTTCATCCATGGACCAAAAAATCCTCCGACATTGGAATCAATTATTATATCCGTTAAAGGAGAAATTGCTGTTACAATGGATTTTCCTGCTCCTGGATAACCACGTGTTCCACCTAAAGGTCCGCTTGAAATACATAAAGGGTTTTCTGGTTCATTCCATTTTACAATACGATCCTTTGGTAGGCTTTCCCACATAAGCCACAAGTCATAACCTTTACCACCGATGAAAAATTCTCGAACTCGATTAGGTACATCTGCTTCATGAATTTTCATTTCAGAGAGATCGATATGAAGAACTTTATTGGTATAACCTTTTGTCACTTCTAGTGGCGTATAATCCATTTCTATTATTGTTTTAGTCATAATTCATCTTCACCATCTAAGATTTTTTCCAGTAACGCTTTTAGTATTTTTACTCAATATTTCTTTTAACTTTAAATCTTATGGCAGATTGCCGATAGGACTGTTAAAACATAACGTTTGTACATATATACTGATTTACATTTGAAAATTCAACTAATTCGTCCTTTTTACCAGTAATAATTAATAGTTTATCAGCTTTTATTTTTTTAAGGAATAATTAAATAGAAATAAAATAGGAGGTTTTTTTGTGGAGAAAAACAGGAAAAAAATAGAAATACATAACTGTCATACTCATACATTTCTCTATAAGGATGTACCAAGTAAGTTTTTACCACTAGGATTAGTTCGTTTTATTGCAAAAAGAAGTGTAAGAATTGCTCGTTTCCTCAATAACATTACACCTGGAACTGATGATGATGTTTATGATAGGTATGCAAATTTCTTAAGATTAATGAAATGTCCAACTCAAGAAAAATCATTTCAGTATCTAACTCGATTTTACCCATCGAATGCTAAATTCGTTATCTTATCCATGGATATGAATTACATGTGTGCAGGAGATGTTCCGAGACATTTTGAAAAACAACTTGATGAATTAGTTGCTTTAAAACAAAAATATCCCACTAAAGTTTTTCCATTTATTGGTATAGATCCTAGGAGAAAAAATATCGAAGACTTAGTTGAACGATATATAGGCAATCAAGGTTTTTGTGGATTGAAACTTTATCCACCATTAGGTTACTTTCCTTATGATGACCGATTAATGTCTATTTACAAATACGCAGAATCGCATGGAATTCCTATCATTGCCCATTCCTCTAAAAGTGGACCTATATACAGTCGCCAAAAAAAGAAAGAACTAATTAAGACCATTAAGGAAGGCTTGGACCCTGAGACAGGTATTTTACCTTCTTTTAAGTATAAGAACGAAAAAGAGTTATGTAATTATTTCACACATCCATTAAACTACAAGATTCTATTCAATAAATTTCCGAAATTGAAAATCTGTTTGGCTCATTTTGGTGGTCAGTCACAATGGACAAAATTTCTGAATCCTTCTACTATTGGAATTTGTGAAAAAAATAACAAACAGGAAAAAGAGGATGAATGCTGGTTCGATATAATATACGATATGATGAAAGTGGAAAAGACTTTGTATACTGATATTTCTTTCACTTTAGAAAATAGGGATTTCTTCTCTTGCCTATATGTAATATTAACCAATCCACTAGTTCAAGAACAAATTTTATTCGGTACAGATTTTTATGTTGTAGAAGCAGAAAAATCTGAAAGATCGTTTGGTATTGATTTACATGGATATCTTGGAACAGAGGTTTTTAGGTTAATTTCAGAAACAAATCCTAAAAAATTCTTAAGTAATTGCTTACATAAAAACCTATAATGAAATAATTTGATTGTGGAAATCTAAGAATAGATTTCCAACTATTTTTCTCAAAATAAATAGGGTTGAGCTGTTCGCCAAAGAATTTTGTGAAACGCTTCTGCATATTTCACTCCAGCCATACGCCCATTCATTGTAAGCTGCGCTTCGATATATTTGTTAACTGGCCATCCACCATATGCTTCACTATAAACTTCTAATACTTGCATTATTTTATTGAATTGATTTGTTACATCTACAAAGAATGGTTTTCCCAATGTTGGATTATAATCAAAGTAATTTGTATAAAGACTGACTACCGCTCTATGTGGTTCTAATTTACTATCTTTTTCTTTATAGCGCATATATGAAATCGCATCTAGTGTTATTTGATATGTATATCTATGATCTGGATGACCAATACCCAATTGTTCTGATTGTGTCCATGTAATTATTATATCTGGTTTTATCTCCTTGAAATGTTCTGCTAGTTTTTTTGCATTTTCAACTGAGGGTTGAACTCCTGAATCTGGTAAATCAAGTAATCTATATTCTGCTCCAAGTATTTTTTCTATCTTCCTTGCGTGTCCTGCCCTTATTTCCATTATTTCCTCTGGTGAGCAACATAAAGATGAGGCATTCTCCCCTCGTGTTAGAAAAATAGCATAAACATTGTCTCCTTTCTCACAATGATTTGCCATGGTTCCAATTACTCCTGCTTCATCATCTGGATGAGCAAAAACTACTACAACATTCAATGGATTTTTGTTTTTGATTGACATAAGTTACTATATTACTTCTTAATTAAAAAATTTTAAACTATGTAATCTAAGAAAATATTAGCTTTTTTCCTATTTATCTTAATTATTCTAATTAAATTAATCAAAAACTCATTTGGATTTTTTAAGAAAATAGGCTATTTTTATTTAAAAAATCCTTATAAAGGATATCGCATTTGTATTGGTAAGCTGTAGAAAATTTTACACTGGAGTGTAAGTTCTTTGAAATTAAAAAAAACAGTTATCTTTTTAGCTATTACAGTGCTAATGTTATCAGCAACTGTATTAGCAGTTAGTGCAGTCGGAAATATTCAATCATCTTTGAATGCTACTACTACAAAGAAAAAACCTCAACCTCCTCCTACTCCTGTTGAGTGGAATAAAGCAGATCTACCTCAAATATTACCATGGTGGAATGATGTTATTGATGTAGAAAAGCAATCAAATACAGGTGTGGGTTCTGTAGTAGTAATCATAGATACAGGTTTAGTTAGTAATTGGAGGGATTATTTCCCTGAAGAAAACATCTTAACAGATTACTGTCGTTCCTATACTCAAGAATTGGGTAAGGATAAAGTTGCTTATGATGCTGATACTGAAGGACATGGCACCGCTGTTACGGGAACAATCATAGGTTATCGACTTGATTCTGATACAGACTATTGGGTCAATGGTGTTGCTGAGGATGCTAAAATTGTAATGCTGCGATGCTTATATTGGATAGGTGGTAGCAGAAAGAATGCTGTTACAGCTACAGAAATGCTTGATAATTGGGCAACATGTATCAACTATGCTCGAAATCTCCATTCAAGTGATTTATCGGGTTACAATATGGTTATCTCTATGTCTTTAGGTTATGAAGAAACAAATGCAAACTTAGGAGCAGCAATTGATGCTGCAGAAGCAGAAGGAATTATTGTTTGCACTTCTGCAGGAAATGAAGGTCCAGCCTCTGATACTACTGCTTATCCAGCAAATTATGCTGATGTGACTTCTGTTGGAGCTTGTGGTGTTGTTGGATTAACTGAAGCTTATGGTTTAGCTGGTATTATGACAGATATTCCTGAAGAAGATTTCTCTGATGTATTCTTATCTGAATTTTCATCTAGAGGAAAAGTCGATGTTTGTTCAATTGGTCAAAACACAATTATGCCATATTATGGTGGTTACTATTATATTAGTGGTACAAGCTTTAGTTGTCCCCAAACTTCAGCTGTTTTTGCTCTTATGTTCGAAGCTTTTGGTTCTATGACTGTTGCTTGGATGGAAGGTCACTTACAATCTACAGCAGTAGATTTAGGTTATTTAATAACTGAACAAGGTGCTGGTTTTATTCAAGCAGATGCTGCAACATAGAAATAGCAGATGTATAATTTGCTATTCTTTTTTTTCTTTTTTTCTTGTAAAAATTTCTATAATTGATTTTTCTGCTTGTTTTTTCACTAAAGGTTCATAATCTTTACTTATTGTATCTTCTAATAGATCAATTGCTTCTTCTACATCAAATTCTCCTAATGCTGCTGCTACTGAAATTCTAACCCAATCATCTGAATCATTTTTTAAAGCTTTACCGAGAATAGCTACTGTTTCTTTTTGTTTCAACATACCAAGAGCCCAAGCTGCTTCTGCTCTCACCCAATAAGACTTATCTTCTTCTAATGCATGAATAAGAGCTTCTATAGATTTTTTTGAATGCAATTCCCCAAGAGCGTATGCTGCTTTTTCTCTAACTTCAGGTTCAGGATCTCCTAATAAACACCCAATTAGTATTGCTTCTGCCTCATCTATTCTAATGTATCCAATAACTTTTGCAGCTTGTTTTCTCAATTCTTTATCTTTATTAAATTTTAAAATAGAAATCAGTTCTTTGCTCATAAAATCTGAATTGTCAGAAAAAATTTGTTGAAATTCATTTAAGATGACTAATTGTTTTTCATAATCATCTTTTACTTCTTGAGAATCACTTGTTAAATTTGTAATTAAATTTTGAATTGATTGATTAAAATCATCATCTATTTTCCATTTACTCATTTCTTTTAATTTTATTTCTGAAAGATTTCTCATTTGCTTCAATAGCTTTCTAATTTTTATTTTTGCAATATGCTCTTCTGAATCCAATATCTACACCAATAATAAATATAGATTATAATTGTCTAATAAATAGTTATTTTTAGTAAATTATGCAAAGATAAGAATCTAATAAATAATTTTTAAAAATATAATTTCTAATTTCCTCAAATTGTTTAGAATTTTTTTCATCAAAAAATAGTGGTGAAAATTAGCTTGTAACTAATTTTCTTACATCCCTTGTGCTCTTTCAACTAATTTTTCAGTAATCATCTTGAATGATTCATCTACATTCTCGCCAGTTTTTGCACTAGTTTCTATATAAGTTAATGCTTTAATTTTTTTAGCAAAAGCAATTGCTTCTTTATTTGAGACACTTCTTAAATCTTCAAGATCGTTTTTATTTCCGACTAATATTGTAAGCACATCTTTACCTGCATTTTTAATTAAATCTTCATACCAATTTTGTAATTTTGAGAGCGTTGCAGGACGAGTTAAATCAAATACTAGTAAAGCTGCTTTAGCTCCTCGGAAAAACATGGTGCGAAAAACATCGAATCTTTGCTGACCTGCAATATCCCAAATTGAAAGTGTAACTGTATTATTACCAACTGTAATATATTTACTATAAGGTTCCATGCCTACAGTTAATAGATAATCAGATTTGAATTTACCATGAACAAATTTCAATGTCAAGCTGGTTTTACCAACTGCCGCTTCACCTATTAATAAGACTTTGAAGATATATGATGATTCTTTTCCCTTGCTCATTTTTTTGACCTCATTTCTTACCATTTTATGAGCTTGCAATTCTAGTCCCTAAATAGACTAATCTTGGCATCTCAATAAGCATTATTGCTTGTTGATCTGAATGCACACCGGTATTGATATATTGTGCTTCATATCGTGATCCGCAGATTGGACAAGCGAATTGAACGATTACATCATTCATGATTATTGATGGTGAGAATATTTGCCTACATTGTTTATTTCTACAACGAAATATTACTAATGGATCTGTTCCCGTTAGATTATTGTTCACCTAGATTTCACCGGCTTCCAGGGAGTATCTGACGCCATTTAATCCAACGTATTTTGTATTAAATGGTTCTCTATTATAATTCTTTACTTCTGGACATTTTTTATACAATATTCGTTAAATGCACTTTTATTTTAACCTTATTGAATAAATAAATACATTCTTTGACTAATATTTACTCCTTTTTCGAAAGAAATTCTTTAATCTTTTCAGACCATTTTGTTGTAAATTCTCTCTCGATATCCTCATTTCGTAATTCTGCTTTTAACATCATAGGAATTTCATCTATAATTGGATAATAGTTATGACAATGGGTGCATTCGATTATTCCATCAATTATTTCTTTTGAAAGACATTCCTTACAATCCTTTTCATAACTAATTTTCTCAGCATCCTTTGTTTTGATTTTTTTCTTCTCATCCAATAATACCTTTTGATGTTTACCACAATAATATCTGCAGACAAGATCAGTCATCTCATCCTTTTGAGGATATTTTGCATCTTCAATTTCTCTATACTCAAATTCATGTAATATTAAAGGCCAAGTTTTATCTTCTGGACATGCTAGAATGTCGAGTAATCGTATTTTCAATTAAATCCACTCCAATGAAGAGTAAAAATATTCTATTCTACTTAATCATTATTATATGAAAGCTTTTGTAACATCCTTAAAAATAATACTTATGCTTTAAGAAATTTGGGTAAACGTCATTTAAAGCCTTTAGATGTGAATTTTGATAAAAAATTTTTAACATTTGTCCTAAACTATAATACAAAAAATGCTTTCTACGAACCATTCCAAGATTTTCCGGTTGAATTTTTAATTTATCTTGAACTAACCACTTAATTGCTTTTTGAGCAGTTTCTTTGTTTTCATTTAACCAATAATTCTTCACATGAAATTCCCAAGGTTTGAATTTATTTGGATATAGTGCATTTATTGCTAAATATGGAGAACTATTGAATAAAGTTTGTAACATGCCTCCAAGACCATAAGCTTTGAAAGTTGTATAATTTATTTTTCTTGGAATATCCTCAAAAGAAATATTTAGATCATTAATCATATGTTTTAATGCTTCAAGTGCTCTCATTTTCCCTGTCTTTCCATCCCAAATACCAGTCATACCTTTAGGAAATTGCCATGGTTTAAAATGACCGGGATAAGCATATTCAAGTGCTTTATAATATGAAGAATCAAAATATTCTACTAGCAATCTGAATAATCCTACTTCATGGAAAGTTTTTGCTGTAACTTTTTTTGGAACTTCTTCCAACGAAATCTTAAGATGTTCTTCTACTAAAAACCTAATTGCTATGCGTGAATGCTCTTTTCCTTGTTTACACCGCCAAAATCCATAAGGTAAGTTATCAATCTTGTTTTCCAATTTAGCTCGAATAAGTTCTTTTACATCTCTTTCTGTGAAGATACTTTCCCGTTCTATATTTTCATTATTTATCATAATCAATTCCCTGTTTTTTTTTCCAATCAATAATATGTTCTACTTGTGTTTGTTTTTACGCGCTCAAGTGTCTCTCGAATTTTTTTACATTTAAAGATATAAAAAGCTCATATTGGAGTGCTAATAACATTCATATACGAGATTTTTCTGTTACACTTCTAATTTGTTGGGGATGTTCTGTCATGCCAACTAGAGAAGAAATTTTAGCACAACTTGCAGAAGATTTACACGCCTTCTGTTCCGCTGATTTAGCTGGAGCAGATCTAAATAGCGCTTCACTTGAAAATGTAGATTTTTTTGATACTGATTTATCTAATGCTAATTTAGATGGGGCAATACTTGATGGAGCTTGTCTTGATGCTGCAAATCTCGAAGGAGCAAGCTTAAAGAAAGCCTCTCTTAAAAAAGCTAAACTAGAATCAGCTGTTTTAAATAAAACTGATCTCACAGAAGCAGATTTTACTGAAGCACTTTTACCTGATTCGCAAATTGATGAAGCAAAAGTTGATGGAACAATTTTTGTAAAATGTGATATGGAAAATTGTTCTCTATATGATACAAAAGGAAAGGGTGCAAAATTTAATAATTCAAAACTATATTTGGCTAGTTTAGACTATGGTGACTTCAGCCATTCTGATTTCACATACTGTAATTTACAATTTGCTTCTTTTCGGGAAACAAAATTAATTGGTGCTATAATGATAAAAGCTTTATTGAAAGAATCTAGATTAATAAAAACTGATCTAGAAAATGCTGATTTATCTGGAGCAATTATGGAAGGAGCAGATTTACAAGGGGCAAATCTGAAAAATACAAAATTAACTGGCGCTGTTTTAAGAGGAGTAAAAAATAAACCAACAGAATAAGTAGCTATTATTTAATTTTTTGATATTCTATTTTTTTCAAATGTTAGTGAAAAGCTTTTTGTATATTAATGATTATCTATAATTTACCGACAATATTCATTGAGTGAATGTAAGAATGAGTGAATTTGAATATTTAAAAATGCTAGAGCAAATTAGGAATGAAAGGGATCAAAAACAAAGAGAAGAACTATTTAATTTTATTGGAGAGAATGGTGATGATCGTTTTATTGAACCATTAACCCAATTGTTAAAAACAGACGATAGTCCTGAAATGCGTTTTTCATTATATACTACTTTTGCAAAAATTGGCAGCGAATTAGCAGAAGAAGTTATCAAAGAACAAGTGAGAACAAAACTCCCAAAAGATGATGGGAAGAAAATAACTAAAAGTTCTTGGAGTGAAGCAGTTGAATTTCTAAACAAAAATTTGGAATTAAGTTTTATAAATAAAGTTAAAGAGATAATTGCTTCAGAAGGTCGTTTGTGGGGTTTTAAAAATAAAGGTGGAGTAGGTGTTTACATACGAAATCTTTTGAGAAATAATGGTTTTAATTGGGGAGAGCATGCATTAGAAACATATTGGTCTTGGGTTGTAGAAGACGTTCTTAATAAAAAGAAATAAAATAAGATTATAGGAGATTTTTTTTCTCCTCTTTTTTCTAAATTGCATTATTTTAATCTTCAATTGGTGCTTCTTTTGCAGGAATGAAAAGTGTTCTTGAAACTTTAACTAATCCTGTTAGGAATAATGCTGCTAAAAATGGAAACAAAACAATTGTGAAATAAATTAATCTTGCTCTACCCATTTCTGTATCACCAAACGAAACAAGATTCACAAAGAAATCCCAGTATCTGAAGTATAAGAAAAAGCAAGCAAAAGCGCCAAATAACAGTACAAGCTTAATGATATCTTTTATTGATACTCGGTCCATGAGGGATTCTTTCTCTACGTCTTCAAGATATTCCCATTCTTCTTCATCTTCTTCATCATCATAGTATTCTTCGTCATCATAGTTATCAGAGCTCATGATTTAACCTCAGCACTAATTCATTAACAACAAGAAGAATAAACATCAGTTTAAAAAAGTTATTTCCGTGAAGATTTTTAATGTAAGTTCTTTAAAAGCAATTTTTCTATTTAGCATATTTTATATGTGAAAAAATACCTTTGTTTATTAATTATGTTTTATAGGATGTAATATCATTGTTTGGTTCCAAAAAAAGAAAAATACCATGTAAATTCTGTGATAAAACTGCTGAATACCTAAAGGTTTACAATGACTTCTTCTGTGTAAATTGTCAAAGATTTCAATCTGAAGTTTCTCCTAAAGAAATTAGGACTTTGCAGATATTTAAATTGAAAAATTATCTTTTTGCAGCGCAGAAATATTCTTACATAATTTACAACGAATTAGGATCAAAAATTGCTTATGCAGAAAAAAGAGATATTACTAAATTTGTATCTGATAAGAATTTTGGAATTAGATATTATTTCTTTAATGACTTGAATAGCATTATTGGTTCACTTGATTGTAAACCAATTCGTTTATTGAATACAAATGATGGGCTTTGGAAAATTTATGATATCGGTCGAAACTTCTGTGGTGAAATTCGACACCTTTCAGAATCTGATACTTGGCAAATACTAACTTCTAATGATCAAATAATTGCCTTAAGGGATCCAAAAGATAGCAGAACATTACAACAAACTATGAGGCAATTCACTATTATTGATGCAAATGATCCTGAACACTTGTTGTTTCAAGTAAATAGAAAAAATGGATTTCAAATAATAATGTTTGATCAAGATTTTGAAACATTACTTGCATGGAGTTTTGTAATTGCCCTTCATCAAAAATATTATTCATGATATTTAGGTTCTATCAGAATAACGTCCTCTGGAAGAAATATCAATTATTCTTTCTTCTATGACATTTCCATATGGGGAAGTTTTTTTATAACCCAGAATTACTTCTTTCCACAGATTTTCATATATTTCAGCATGCGTACTAATGAAAGCACGTTCTAATAAATAAATATCTATACCAAAATCCTCTAATTTATCTGTAATATACCCTAATCCAAAATCAATAAAAACAAGATCATTTTTTTCAGGTAAAAGAATTATATTTGAAGTAGTTAAATCTCCATGAACTATACCAGCTTTATGTAATAATCCAATTAAGTAGCCTATTTTCTCACAAATATCCTTTTGTCTTTTTATTGATAGACTAGGAAGAGAAGTTTTTAGGATTTCTCCTTCAATTAATTCCATTACAATAGTAGTGTTTGTGGTATCAATTTCATAAATGAAAGGAGTTTTTACTCCTGCTGTTTTCGCACGAGAAATCAATCTTGATTCATAGATTGTTCTCTGTCTGCGAAAATAAAAATCTAATTCAGGGATTCTATATTCCTTTGGTAATCTCTTTTTTACTATTGCAGGTATACCTAACCATTCTGTAATAAAAAGTTTAGATTCAGCTCCCCGATATTTTTCTTCTAACAATAGAGACACCAATTTTCCTTTGATGAATTGTTAAATGAGGAAATTTTATTGGATATTCAATTTACAATTATTTTTTTGGGAATGAATTCAAAAGATAGGGATAAACTTAATTCCCTTTTGTTTTGAATTCTGTGTAACTACAACTACCACAGGTTCTTCTATCTTTATGTTCAGCTAAGAAGGAACCCTTGCAACGTGGACATTCTTTTCTAACACGTTTTATTCCTGATTTTTCTACGTTATAATATTTCCAAACTTCTTGATTTTTTTCTTTGGGCATTTAAGTCACCTTTACTTTTATTCTTCCTTTGTAGGAGGAGGAGGAGTGTTTCTTTTGATTAAATGCTCAGGTTCTACATTTTTGAGCACTTCTTGAGTTTTATAAGCGTGAGCTATACCAACACTTCTTTTCATACCAGTTAATTGGTTGATTGTTTTTATTACTACAAGACTAGATTCATAATTGATCATTGCTGCTAGTTTTTCTTTTACTTCTAATCTTTTTGGTGTTTCAGCATCTGAATCAATTTCAAATTTAACTTCAAGTCTGTCTAGAAGCTTATTGGTGTTTTTTTCTAAGACTTTAATCTTCATTTTTCCTTACCTTCATTCGTTCGATTAGCTTCTTGAATTTGAACTTTACGTTTACTGTTACTTTTATTACAACCACTCCTTCGTGTGGTTGACCATAAACAACATATGTACCAATTGGACTTTCTAGTACTACTGGGAAAACAAGTAGATCTTCTTCTCCTTGGACATATAGAACAATAGGTTCTTTTTTTCCATTTGAATCTGTTTCTACTAGTTCTTCAATTATAGTACGGATAGTAATCCATGCATTTGTTGTTATCATCGCCGGAGGATTATTGGTATTTATTACTTTTGCGTTATGAATTGTGATTTTTTCGAAAGATTTTCTTAAATTTTTTCCATCTATTATTGATATATTAGGTATGTAACCTTTTGCTAGAACCTCTTGTACACAATAATCTCCAATAAATATTACAAGTGATGGTTTCTCTTCAGCTAGTAATCTAATCAAATTCTCAGTGGGATTTTCAAATAATAGAAAACCTAATGGTTTTTTTAATTCATCACGCATCTCTTCAGGCAAAAAAAGATCATTTATTATTTTTTCATTTTCAAGAGACATTTGATTGACAACCAGTTTTGATAAAAGGAAAGAATGTTAAGAGAAATTTTATAACCTTACCTTACTCTCAAAGCGTAAACTCCAGGTTTCTTAATATTTAATTTCTTAGCAATAATGGAATTTTCTGGATCTATAATATGTACTTCACCAGAATAATCTTTTGAAAAATTGTGAGTTTTACAATTAGGACATTGGTTTCCTTCCTCAACTATTCTGTGACAGGTTTTACATGCTTTTCCCATTTTTTTATCACTTCTTAATTTAGATTTGCTTTAGATTATTTTTTCTTCTCACTTGTAGATGCTTTTTTAGTTGAAGTTTTCTTTGCACTCGTAGTGGATTTTTTAGTAGTAGATCCTTTTTTGGATGTAGATGCTTTTTTGGTAGTAGAAGTTTTCTTGGTTTCTGGTTTTTCTTTATCAGTACTATCTTTTGCAGTTGCTTTCTTCTTTTCAGTCAATCCACTTTTCTTCCATTCCTCAACCCAACTTTCTACTCCTAATCCAGCTTGTCTCATGGTCACTCCAACTCTTATTTGTGACTTGCCTATAGTGACAGCTATAATTCGAGCACGAACTCGATCCCCTACACTAATTGTTTTTCCACTTTCCCGTCCAATTAATGCACCCTGTTTAGAGCTATATGAGTAAAAATCATCTGCTACTTGACTTACATGGCAGAGGGCATCTACACAGCCTAATCTAAGGAATACTCCAAAATCTGTAACCTCTACAACATCTCCAATTATAAATTCTCTATCTTCTGGGAGATAGTTCAAAGTAGTAAATTTAACATCATAGAATGCTGCTCCATCTCCAGGAACTAATCTTCCTGGTCCAATTTCGAGTAAATCAATTACGACGATAGTTAATCCAAGATCTTTACTAACTGTTCCCTCGAAAGTTTCCCGACAAATTTCTAATACTACTTCTTCAAGATCTTCTCCAAATCGTTTAGGAATTACTCTAATTGTATCTCGAACTTCAGCAACGTAATACATGCACTTGTCTCCTACCGATTTTTATCGGCTTTTCCCTGCCTATGCTCCCTGCCTTCTCTATCAACGAGTTGGATGTCACTCTCCTGAGTCAGCTTTGTTCATGGTCAAGGATTGGATGCTTCTCAGCATCTTTAGCACTTTTGCAGAGGTATTTATTCTTTTGTATTTCTCCGCTTCAAGTTGCCGATTCTGAGATTGATTTTTTAGTCTTTTGGTTGTTATTTCTATTGACTATTTTCCCTTTTCCTATTACTATTTTTCCTTGATAGTAGTCATTTATTGTCAGATTGACCATTAGTAATAGGTGATTTCTTAAACTATTGTATCCATAGGTCATTGATTCTACTATTCGCGTTAATTCTCTTGAATTGTAGATGTAGTTGTATAGTTTGTATGCTGAGTTTTGTTTTTGTTCGATTTCCTTTGCTAGTTCTTCGAATTTTATGTCCCCATTTTGGCAGTCAAATCTTGTTAGTGTTTTGAACGGTTTTTTTCTTGTGATGTGTGATGCTAAGTGATCATAATATTTCACTATTGGTAGCAGATCGTTCTTACTTTCTTCTCCGTTATGATGATTCAAACATGCTTCTCTTATTTCTTCATCTTCTATGGTTATCTCTTTGAATATCTTGCTTGGATGTCTTTCCGTTTTCACGAAATCGTGGAGCATGAGCGCAATTAGTAGTCGTTGTAATTCTTTTGGATAGTTCGGTCCTAACCCTTTCCTTAATTTCAACTTCTTTCTCTTTTGTTCTTGTTCTTCTTGCAGGTATTCCTCTTCTCTGTAGTTTACCCATTGTATCTTTCCGTATCCTTCTGTTGTTTTCTCACCAAGGAAATCTCTCAAGAGATACTTGAGGATATTTTTTCTTCCTCTTTCTTCGTTCCTATCTATCGTTGTTACTCTAACGAATCCTCTATAGGCTAATTGTTTTGTTGGTGTTTTTCGTTCCCCTTTTGTGAGTTTACCGACATAAGTTCTCAGTGGTTTTTTCTCTGAAGATAAACCTCTGATTACCCTGCACCAGCACTTTCCTTTCTTAGTAAGAGGAGATGGTGTAATTATTGGCGAAAGCAGTTTTCCCTCGAGAGTAAAGATCTTCTTTGTTACCATGAGTTCATTGCCTCCTCCATCTCTTTCCAGAGGTTTCGTTCCTTTTCTTCTTCAACCACTTTCCCTTTCTTTATAGTCCTCGTTCGCTCTACTTCTTGTAAGGCTACTTCTTCTAGGATGATTTTTCCTGCCCCATTGTTCACTGACCCGCCGAATCCTAGTTCTGACATGAAGAGAATGCTTTGTAATAAGAATCCCAGTTCCTCTTGAGTGATTTCTTTCAGTAGTTCTATTATTAGTGTGAACTCTCCTGAAACGTATCGTTCCCCAAAGTCTTGTATTGCTCTCTTAGACCCTTGCACCAGGCTGTTCCTCTTTTCTGTTGCTATGTGTATTTTTTGAGCGGTAGTATTTTTGGTGTTTCCACTTGCAGAAACGATCACTACCGGTTCAAATCGTAAAACTGATTGCTTGTTTATTGACCCCATTAATCGGTGACGAATACACTCATTTTCTGGATAACATGCTCCGTTTGGATGGAAACCGCTTGGGAGCAATTTTTCTCCGCTTTGTGTTTCTTCTTTATCTGATGAGTGACAGACTTCTACTCCTTTTTGTTTTGCTAGTGCCATCATGGAGTGATTGAGTAATCCTCTTAATCCTTTTATGAGGTAGATTTTCCCTTCTTTTTCTTCTGTTCCATTACTTATTAGCAATAGATTGTTTATTTTTCCTCCACTGATCTGTCCGTTCCCTGGTTTTGCTATTGGGGTATTAGCTACTATTTTTATTCGCTTAAATTTTCGTGAGACGATCATGTTATTCACCAAATTCAAGTAATACTTAAGTATTACTTAAGTAATATGTAAGTAGAAACGTACATATAAATCTTACGCATAGTGTAATAATTGCTTAAGTAATACATAGGATGACAAAAAATGGCAAAAATAGTATTCAAACGGAAGCTAGTGCAGAACAAGGCTTCATTACAATTCATTGTTCCCAAAGAAATTGTAGATTCCTTAGATTTACAAAAAGGAGATACAATCGGAATCACTCTTGAAGAAGATGGATTCTTATGCAAGAAACTAAAAGAATAATTTAGTAGTTTTTAGATCTTTTACGGTGAGTTAATATTACACGTACAAACAAAGCTTAGAGGAATTACTCCATGGTAGTGATCAATTGGCAAACTGATCCGTTACTATTGGATCAAGAACCAACACCAATGAATGAGTGGCTTACTGCGAATAAGATCCTTGAGAGTGATTCTTATATAATTGATTCTTTTATAGATCTTGAAACACTAATTTTGAATCTGTATCCTATTCTTGTTCGTAAAATTGATTTTGTTCGCGAAAAAGACAGTAACCGAATACTCTCGCGATTTCCTTTCCTTGTTCTTACTGATGAAGAGATAACTCTCATCAAAAGCAAGATCCTCCTCATTGCAGAATTCGCTCGAGATTATTTCTACAAATCAACAAATTCCGGTATCATGGAGTGGAAAAGAAGACTCCAAACGTATCTTAAACGAGGAGCAATGCCATATCCGCTGTACCGGTGTGCTTGTACAATACTTGATTTTCCAATGACTAATCCTAATATCGAGGAGTTATTCTTTGAAAGTGCACGTGGAAAACGATATTCCATCCCTACTAGATTAACCAATACATTGGCTTATCTCTGTGGAGTAGCAAATGGTGACGGTCATCTCCACAGGCATAGTTTTCGCGTTACAGATGAAACAAAAGAGTTCATGTCGTTATTATCAAAACTCTATGAGCAAATGTTCAATGATACCGGAGAAATATTTCAAAATGAAAATGCTTGGAACGTAGAATTGCGTTCTTCCGCTGTTGTTCGGATCATTAATTTCTTGACTGACCAGACTATCGAAGGAGCAAAGTATGATTCCCTAAGAGAACCGCTTCTATTCAAACAACTTGGTGCACCGTTTCGTAACATCTATTGGCGAGGTGCAATGGATGCTGATGGCTCATTTAAAAATCAAATTACTTTTACAAGTGCAAGTGAACGATTTGTTTTGGATTTCAAGATATTCCTTGATTCACTTAATATGGATTGTACTATTCAACAAAAACCAAGTGGACCGTTTAGTTTGTATCTCTATGCAAAAGAAAAGCTTCAATATGTAGAATTAATAGGTTCTCTTAATCCCAAGAAAAGTGACGATTTACTTGATTATCTTCAAAAGAAAAGATCTTATGTAACATTTATTGGTTTAAAGAAAGGTGTTCTAACAAAGGAAGGTTATTTTAATTTAGATTTACTTGATACGTTATTTATAATTGGTCTTGGTGATATCTTAAAGGACTATCGTAACAATCAAAGTTACTTAATAATGGATGAGCAATTTGAGATAGCTCAAGGAAGTTATTCAAATATGGAGAGGAATGAAAGAGGTTTACCCTATTTCATGCTAAAAACAATAATTCGTAATCAACGAAAAGACGAATCCATTATTTATGATATGCTAATGAAAAATTTTGATCATATAAGATATAATGTTGCGGGATCTGGTTCGCTTAAACTTCCACTTAAACCAAATGAAAAATTAGAGAATATTTTATCTTTTGTTGAACCAAAACTAAACAATGTTTTGCTATCAAAAATGGATAAACAAAATAAACAATACTTTGAAGAGATTTTCGGATTACCGATAAAAGATAATTATGTAAATAGCAGATTATTAGTACATTTTCTCTTAACTTTTTATAATTTTGATGAAAACACGCCAACATTAACTGTTAAAGAATTTTATAATTATAAGAAGAAATGGCGAGAAGAAATTTTCTTATAATCTCCGGGAAAAACTACAAAATAGAAAAAAATAGCTAATGTTCAAAGAATCGAACAGCAATTTAAGAGACGGCTGACCGCCTTCCTCGCTCAAACCTATTTCTCCATCTTACGATGGAGTCCTCTTTTACGGTTTGACATGCAAGCTCCTCTTAATAGTTATTCAGCTTTTTTGCTTTTTATAACAATTTCCCAGATAATTATGAAAAATTAGATTAGGATAGGTTTCTGTTACTCTTCTAATGTAATAGGGAGGTAGTTCCGTGGGAAAAAAAGCATTTAGAACATTCTAAGTGAGAAAAATCTCATCTAGAATTGGAGTTCGTTTTACAAACTCTCGATTTTTTGTGATTGATGGAAAAAATCCCGATTTTTTGTGACTGAAAAATGCTTATTCCACAATTTTTTGTGATTCATTCGAAAGTAAGAGGGTTTCTGGTATATTTTTGCATATTCGTTTGAATTTACAATTAGTATCTCGCATATCACATTCTTCTTTTCTCACCCAGTTTGGCATAAATATCTCTTCTTTGATAGATTGTAAATAGTTTTTAAAAGAAGCTACTTCATCTTCCATCAATTTTCTTCTCATTGTTTCTCCAGTCAAGTAGTAGTAAACTTCTACCTCAGTAATCTGTATAAGTGGTTCTTCTTCACTAATAATCCCATCTACTTGATTTATCAAGCAAGCATAGAAGAGCAATTCTTGTTCATCGAATTGGTTTTTCTTTTTCTTGTACTCGATCAATAAACAATCTCCTTGTTCATTGAGTTGATCTATGCGGTCTACCTCTCCTCTTAGGTTTTCACTCTCAAGATATTGTTCTGTTGTCTTAGGAAACCAAAAGTCGGGTTGTTTAGTGAACCGTTCTCGTTCTTTTTCGTAAAACAGCTTCATAATTTTCGTATTTTTTTGCGTCTCTCCTGCTGGTGCAGGTTGGCCATTGCTTATATCCTTATAGTACTTGTCATGGAATCCTTCAAACCACCAATGCCAAAACATACCATCTTTAGCATCATCCGAGAATTCAGAATAATCCCTGTCACCCCTCGAACCATAAGGTATTCCTTGATTCAAACTTCTAATGATGTAGAATTGTAATGGACATTCCAAGTAGGCTATGAATTCTGTTTTGCTAAGGTTAAAAGCTGACATAGTCTTCTTTCAGACAAATTTCCTTTTAAGGAGCTAATTGGTTTAGCTCTTTTTATAGCAAATTTTATCAGTAGTTAATCAAGCGCGTACCGACAAAACTCCCTTGCGGGTAGCACAGAGGGATGATTCGCCTTGGAAAAGAAACAACCTGTTGATCATTACCTGAAAAAAGTAGAGTACAAGATCTATAATTTCTTCATGCTGCGGTTACTTGAACAAAAAACAAATACGTTTCCCGGGGGGCAAAAAGCTCTCGCAAAAGCTATTGGTTGTCACGAAAACTCTATTGGTAATAATATTAAATCTCTTATAAAAAGAGGTTGGCTTGAGAAAAGAAGAAACGGTAAAGGATATTCGTTGATCTTCACCTTGCCGGAAGAAGATTTGCAGTGTCGGATCAGTTATTGTACGGGGTTGAATTTTGAGCCTTTAAATCGCTTGAAAATGAGAAGAGAGCTAAAAGGAATTTTTGAAAAACAATCCAGTGGTCTTGTGGAACTTGAACAAGAGGTTCTTCTTCTTCGGAAGAAAGTTCAAGCAAAGCAATCATCAAAAATTACTCTTTCTAAAGTTCACATCAACGATTTTGTTGACGGATTGTTAGTCACGTTAAGTAGCAGTCTTGATCAAAGGTCTTTCAAAGACAAGGTCCTCTCTGAAGTAAATGCTTTGAAGAAAAGGCTTTCTTCTGGTGATACCGAATCAAAAGAACAGTCTACAAAAAGAGCAAATAAGGACCCCGAACTAGGTTTCGAAGCAAAAGATTTCCAAAAAGGTTTAGAGGAAATCTTGGTACTAAAAGGGAATAAAATAAGGAGAGTATGAAATGGTTAATCAAATTGGGGAAACAATCTTATCATTATTAAAGAATCATGAAGGGACTTATCCGATATATACCAAAGAAATTGAGTTAGCGCTGAACATTTCTAATCAAAAAGCTACCACAACACTAGCAAGGTTGCGAAAAGCAGGATTGATTTTCACTCGAGAGGTTACCTGGATCAAAGGGTACAGATCCTTCCACATCCTTACTGACCAACAATGGCCAACCTTTCTTTCAACCAAATGCAAAGACTGTCATTACAAAAGCACTGTTCGTACTTGTATCTTTCACAATGATCTCCATAAGCACGGTGCTCCTTGCGAATTAGAGCGCGTTAATAGTCAATTCAACAAGAAGTGTGCTGGTTGCTCCTGGTACATTGCTCGTTCAACAGGCTTTCTAACTTTCTCTTTAGAAGAGTTCATTGAGCTGTCCATACAAAGAAGCTCTGACTATGTTAATCACACGAACGCTCATTTAACTTTACCTGAGATAGGTGAAGACCTGTTTGATGAGGATGAAACAGAAACAATCCTTCCCAAATATCACTGCATTTTTTGTTCGGATGTATTATATCAATTAGGTTCAGGGTTCATCCCCTTACTAGGTAGTTCAGTTATTCGTTGTGGAAATTGTGAGTCCTTGTACAAACTCTCGTACAATGAGAAAGTTGGAAAATACGAAGTCTTGTGTGCAGAAGAATTCGGCGATCTTTATCGCCACAATTTTGAACAATTAGCTGGTTTTCCTTCAGAGATGAAATTATATTCCAGCCCTCATTATGGGATCAGCATACCAGAAGGTGAGGAATACTTCATTGATACCGAAACAGAAACCTTTAGTGTTGCTAATTGGACAGGCAAACTTAGTTCAATGACTTATATAGTTGTTAGAACAAAGGATGATTATGATTTTATTAAAGACGCTTTAGAAGATGATTATAAAGAAATTCAAATCATTAATGGGCAAAAATCACTTATTAGCCCTGACCCTACGATAGAAGAAATTGGTCTTTTGAAATTATTACGAGAAACAGAGTTGCTTAATGCTTCTTTTTGCCGTGCTACTCTCAAGACTAGGAAAACAGTGCTCGCACAATTGCGCGGAATGGTTAATGAAGAGCTAAGGCTTGATGCTCTTCAAAAAATAGCTGAGCAGATGAGACGGTTGAAACGTTATCAATTGTTACCTGTTAAAATCTGGAATAACATTGATATGAAAGCAGCAAATGCAATGTTTACCCCAATAAAGGATTTCCTTATACAAGAAGGCATAGAGTTTCCTGGACGTGTTTTAGGAAGGCATGTTGAAGACCGGTTCAAACCATTCGGATTATACTATGCTTATTCAGAGATCGATGCAATAATCAATGGCTTAATGCTAATAACCTCCAATGAAGTAGAACAGTATTGTTCAATGATCAATTATTGTTGGGATGGGTTACCTGGTATTTGTCACAAGAAAACAAACGGGGGAGTGTATAGCTGGCATTTGGATCTAGTTGAACCATTCAAACTAGTGTCATTAACTGTTCTTTGTAAAGCTATTCATGAGAATAAATTCGATTTGGAAAAAATTACTGGTATTATTGGTCGTAGAAGACAAACAATATACTTCATCCGACCTAAGAGTGAACTCAATAAACAATTAAAAGAACAAGTTACCCTTGCATTAAACCAACAAGGAAATAAATTCACTGTGAAAAAAGAAATGGAAGCTTATTTCTTACAAATAAAAATCTGGATGCAAGAGTTACTCGACCAGAGTTTTGCTTTACGAGTGACTCATCACGGTCAAGATTTTGCTGCTTGGACTCTATTACAATACCAGATCTGGCAATTTTTAGCAGGTGAACAAAAGCAGCAGATAACGAATGGGGTCGGGCAAATAATAGCTAGGTTAGCTATAGCACCATACATCTTTCAAAAACCAGCTTGAGGAAAATTAATTTTGACAGAAACGAATAAAGATGAGAAATCAATAGCATTCCTTCTAACGGAATTGATTAATTTATCTAGTGAAGTAATACAAAATGGAAAATTTACGCTTCTAACTAACCAGTTATGGGAAGAAGATGAATACGTTATTTATTCCATCATCAAATTTCTAGTGAAGAAATATCGAAGTACAGGGATATTGAAAGTTTATAAAAGAAAAGAATTGCTTTACTACTTCAAATGGGAAGAAACACAATTCGATCATTATCTAAAACAAGCCGTAAAATATAATGTGCTTCAGCAAACCAATCGAAAATATGCACTAAATTTAGATCATGTTCTTGTAAAGAGAGTATTGAATTTTTATATCAACACTAAACACAATGAAAATACAAATTCATCAGAGATGCTAGAGATAACATCAATAATAAAAAAGAAGCTATTATTGGAAATTGAGAAAGAAAAATTAGAATTAATTATAGGAAATGATGATCTTTTGCAAAACAACTCACTTTTTATAGACTTCATAGAAGAAATTCGTTCTGTTATGGAGAGCTCGGGTTATGATCCAAAAGATCCTTTGTTAATTGTGTGTGAGAAAAAATTAGCTAGATTGATTAACCAGTAAAACAAATTTATTAAGCAAGAAAAATAACACAAAAGAAGAAAAGACCGAGGTTAGTGGCAAAGCTTTGAGTAAAGATTTTAAAGAAGAACTTTGGGATACTGCAGATAAACTTAGGGCAAATTCATCATTAAAATATTCTGAATTTGCAAAACCAGTTCTTGGTATAGTTTTCTTGCGTTATGCTGATTTTAAATTTGTAAAAATTGAACAAGAATTACAAAAAGAAGAAAAAGATCCCACTAGAAGAAGAAAAATATCGGAAACTGATTATATTGAACGTGGGGCAATTTATCTTCCTGAAAAAGCAAGGTATTCCTATCTTCTTAATTTACCTGAAGCCGAAAATATTGGTTTAGCACTAAATGAAGCAATGAAAGTTGTAGAAGAATACAATGAGGATTTACGAGGGATTTTAGACATTGATTATCAGAAAATAAGAAAAGATACGCTTATCGCATTACTAAACCAAATGTCTACTATGGAGTTCTATACTCGAGAGGATGTTTTTGGGGAAATTGTTCCTGTTATTGGAACTCATCTAGGACCCGGTACTATAGGATACGTTTAGGTTAGAGAATTTATTGAAGAATGGTTGAAAACAAAAATAGATTTGCGATTCTGGAAAACAAGTTTGATTTTCAGAAAATAGCTACTATTGTAGGCAGAAGGAGACAAGAAATATTTTTTGTAAGACCAGAGAGTGTTCTGAATAAACAGCTAATTAAGGAAGTTGATTTTGCTTTAGAACAACAAGGGAGAAAACTTTCTGTGAGAGAAGAGTATAAACAATATTTCTTACAAGTGAAATTCTGGATCCAAAGATTAATCGAAGTTAGTTATACTATTCAAATTAAACACCACGGTCAAGAATTCGCAGCTTGGATAGTTATACAATACCAAATTTGGCAATTCATAGATGATGAACAAATACAAAAAATTGTTCTCCAGTTGGAACAAATAATTTCGAAACTGAAAATTATACCTTACACCTTTCAAAGTGTAAATTAGGGGAGACCATTTTGATAAAAGAAGAACTTGAAGAAGAATCAATTGAATACTTACTGAATAAATTACTCAATTTATCTAAGAAAGAGTTACAAGAAGGCCATTTATCTTTTTTAATAAACCAGTTATTACTATTCGAAGAATATGCTATTTATTCGATGATTAAGTTATTAACTTTGAAATATCGAAGAATTGGAATTTTAAAAGGTTATACAATTAGTGAATTACAACCCTTTTTCAAATGGGAAAGAACTCAACTTAACTATTATTTGAAAAAAGCCACTAAACAGAATGTATTGTTCTACAATAAGTGAAAGTATTCTCTCAATATTGACAATGTTCTTGTTAGGAGAGTTTGGGATTATTACTTTAAAACGACTAAGAATCTATTAAATAATAATTTAATTGAATTAACTTCCATGCTAAAGAGAAGCAATTTCCTAGAGAAACAAATACTTTTACTAAACAAATTTAAAGATGATTATAATAAGAAAATCCAAGATAGTAAGAACTTTTTGGATTTTACAAATGAAATTCACACAATTATGCTCGATAGTTTTGAACCTAAAGATGATTTAGTAAGACTATGTTTGGAAAAATTACCTCTTGTTTTAAAAGAAAACATCCCTAACAATATTTTACAAATACAATCCTTGCTAAAAAAGTAGAAATAAAAAGATTCTTTTGGAATCTTTTCAACAATGTTTTTTTTGATTTTAGGTTGTTCATTGTGTTTTTTTCTTTCGTATTTTTATTATCCCAAAAACCGCTATTACAAGGATAACTATTCCGCAAATCGGTCCAACTATATATGGCCAAATTGTATTTGATGGTTGTGTGTCGGGATAATGAAGTTGATAGAGTAACATGTCATCCCCTTTTACGATGTTTGAAACTACTAAATAGTCATTTTCTACTGCAATATTCGTTAGAAATGTATTATTTACGAAGAGTTCAGTTTGTTTTATACTATTATAATTTGATATATCTAGGAGCTGAACTGAACTTCTTCCTCTAGCAAACAATAGATTTCCCTCACAATCCAATGTGTAGTAGTGTCCATCAGTTAAAGTCCAAATTTGTTCAAATTTATTCCTATCGTTTATATCCACTATAACTAAACTTGTTCCTGTGCTAAGGTAAACAATTTTATCTTTTAAGACAACATCAAGAAATTCTCTACCAGCTTCAGTGATAAATCCATAATCACAATTAGAGAAATCATTTTCTGGGATTATTAATTCCGAATAATTATAAAGATAAACTTGTCCTCCCTCTGTTATAGTGAATAGTGTGTCATCAAAGAATTTTATTTTAACAAAGTCATCTCTTTCTGTGAAATTATTAACAAGTAGAAGTTGCTCAGGATTACTTAGACTATATACCTTTATACCTCCACTACCATCAGCCAAGAATAGATATTCTTCATTAGCAATACAAATAGCTTTAGCTTCACCTTCTGTTAAGAACTCTCCAACTTTACTCGGTAATTTAGGATTTAATATATCGATTATCTCTATGCCTTTATTTTGAATTGCTAAATATAGAAAATGACTGTGTTTAGCGATAGCATCTATTTTACCAGATGTGTTATATTCACCAATCGCAGAAATCGAAGTTGGCTCTCTAATATCTAATATTGCTAATCCTTCTGTTCCCATTGAAGTAAACAAATATTCCTCAGATAGAATCATTTGATTTATTTCACCAAATCCAAATCTATGTTTGATATTAAAAATAATATTAGAATTCATTTCGACAATTTCGATTCCTTCATCTTCTACTAAATATATGTTATTATCTTCAAATGACCAAGTTATGATTTCTTCAGTAGCATTGAATATTGTATTTTCCTCAATGTACAAGGGATTAGTGCAATTCAGCACCGATATTTTATTGTCATTTGTTATCAATGTTAAATTATCTTTAGTGACAATATTGGTAGGATCCTCAATATAATATTCTGCTATTTCTTTGATATTCATAAAATCACTGATGTTCAATATTTTCATCGAGTCATTATCATTCAAAATATAAGCAGAATTTTCCTCTATTGAAATATCAAAAATCTTATTACCATCTGTGAAATTTGCTATTTTTTGAAGAACATTAGGATTAGAAATATTGTAAACTTCTAAACCATCTATACTATCAGCAACGAAAAGGAAATTATTGATACTGATGATTTTCTCTGCTGAACCTCCATCATAAAAATCAGTAATACTTGTAGGCTGAGATATGTTTGCTATGTTTATAACTTCTATACCTGAAGACGCTTCTGCAAGGTAGATATAGTCTCCCTTAACATACAAATCCGTTACCATTCCACTAGTATTGTAATATCCTACTCTCTCTGGATTTGTTTTGTTTTTGATGTTGATTATTTCTAACGCATTTTCTTTTAATCCTAAAAAGAGAAGATCCTCTTTTATTTCTGATGTAAGTGCTTCTGAATTATTTGAATAACTACCAACTAATTTTGGGTTTAGTGGATTAGAAACATTTACAATGAATAATTCCTTATCGCCACCAACTAGGTATAGTAAATTATCGTTGTTTTCAATATACTTCACTTCACCAAAATTCCTACTCCATTCATCTAAAGGAGATATATCGTAATCGTTTGAATTATGACTATTAATTTGATATGAAGAATCTTTACACATTGAGTTATTCAAAGTTATTCTCAAAACACTGATTTTTAGAGTTGAATTTAGCAATAGAGTGAATATACAAGTAATGTAAATAATTACAAATTTCCTTTTCATTTTTATTCCTCATTTTTCTCTCCAAAAAAAAGGATTGTATAATACTTGGGTTAAGTGACCTATAAACATTTTTTTACTTTGTCACATCTGTAAAAACTAATTTTTTAAATATCTTTGTAATAATATAGAATCATTGAAAAGCAAATATGGTATAATGTATTGGGAGAGTTTTAACTTTGATAGCTGCTGTGATAAAGACCTTACTAAGAAACAATAAAAAAAATTACTTTTTCTTATTAGTAGGATTTACTCTAGCCAGTTTATTTCTTACACAAGTTTTTGTTGTAACGGAATCAAATGAACTTGCCATTAGAAAGTACATTTACGAAGAAGGTTTTACATCAGCATCTATAAGCTGTTCAGCACAATTAGCTTGTTATGATTATTATTTTAATAATAACAATTCTTTTGAAGGATATACTATGCCCTCAGAATTCAATAATGTTATTAGGGAGGAAATAGAACAAAGTCCACTAACTGAAAAATTGCCTCTGAGTACTACGACCTTTAGATATTATGATGCTAATGCAATTTTAGATAAAGGATATCATACTGGTAGTTTACCAATATATGTTATTCCTAACGAGATATTTCAATATATTACCCCTTTTGCGAATTGGGTGAGTGACAATACTTCATTAGAGGATTTTAATATACTTCTAGTTGCTAGTAGTGCATTAAGTCCAACAAGTAGCCATAGTTTTCCCTATAATACAATATTCAATCAGGAAAATGTTACGTTGGCAATAATTAATAATGAAATCTTCTACTCCAATCCAATAACATTCAATTTTACCCACAAAATAGCTTATGAGTCAATTGATAATAATGAAATTTGTAAAATGCTAAATACCTATCTCTATGGTTGCGATGATTCAGGTTTAGTCATCACTGAGAAGTTATTCCAACAATTGCTATCCTCAATGAATGCAACAAATTATATTAATAACTTTAAAAGTACGCGGATTTTTGCAAACGCTCAAGTAATTCATGATTATACTAAATTGGAATATACATTGGAGGAATATAAACAGATCGCGACTCTTAGAGGACAGATTCGAGATAACTTGCTTGAAAAGATGTCATTAATAACAGAATTAAAAGTGCATGGAGCTACCTCTGCTGATGCTGTTACCCTCACCTCATATTATGAGAATTTTAATGTAGAATTTCGTTGGGAGCAACTTAGACTTTCTTTTCTAGCGATACCAATAGTGCTATTGCTCTGTTTTTCCATTTATTATGAAAATCAAATATTTAATTCCGCTCAAAATAAGTTAACAGAGTTTTTTAGAACACACGGTATTTCACGAACAAAATTCCTCACATCTGAATTAGTGTTATTAGTGATCTTTGCTTTTGTGGGTCTTGTAGTGGGAGTTTCCCTTGCTATTCCTGTAGCACTTCTTGGTTATTCTTCAGTAGGTTTTTTGACAGCGACAGCAACTGCACCAATTGTCATAACTGGATATGCTCTTCAACAAACAGCAATTGTTTATAGTTCGATAATTGCTTTGTTTATCATACCCTTCTTCATTAATAGATCCAGAAGTATTATTCCTTCAAATCGACCAAGAGAGAAAAGACTAACAACTAGAACAAGTCAAATAATCTCACTAGCCGTCAGTTCAACAATCGCTCTCTCACTTCTAGCTGTTATGATATTTGTACCAGCAGATGCTTATTCACGTCAATATTCAACCTATTTATCTATCTATTTTGTTATGTCTCTACTGACTATTAGTTCACTAGCCTTTACAATAAACCTAATACTTGAATATTCTATTCGATATTTCTCGAAGACCCTTCAGAAAAAGAACAATAGTATCATTGGTTTTTCCTTACGGAATATTGCCATTAATAAAGATCGGTTTAAACAAGGCTTACATATATTTACTGCAGGATTTCTTGTAACTGTTCTTTTTATGAGCTTATCTTTTGGATTGATTGCTACCAAATCAGACGAAGCGAGATATTTCACTGGAGCTGACGCAAGAATTTCAGTAACATCTGATGCGGATATTTCCTCCCTAATTCAATCTTTACCTTCAACTATATCCTATACAGAAGTTTCCAAAATAAATACCCTAAATGCTTTCAACAGGCATGTTCTGTCATTTTATATCATAGACACTGCAACCTTTCCAAACACAGCCTACTATCCTTCGGGTGATGTTGGGTTAAGTTTAAAGAAAACAATGAATTATTTAGAGCAGACAAATTCTTGTCTAATTGGTTTCGAGCGTGCTAGTGAAATTGGTCTGAGCATTGGTCAAGACTATTCATTTAAAATTATTGAGGATGATGTTACGTTCATACAAAAATTGGTGATAGAGGATTTTGTTAATTCTTGGCCTTTCTTTATGTTTGAACGCAAAGTTATTGTACATGGAATTGATGTTAATGCACCTTTAGAATTGATTATTAGTTCCTCCACAAGTCAGTATTTCATTGATAATTTTGAAGACTTAATATCCAGTCGCTACCTTTTGCTAGATTTTGCTAATTATAATTCAGATTTAGAGATCACTCAAGCACTCGTTCAAGATTCAGAAGAACTTGATAATTTAGTAACATATCAAGAGGAATATCAAGATTATATTAATGACCCGATGGTTAGGATTACTGTTAATTTCACATTGTTTAGTGGTATTTTAGCGTTACTTGTCACATTAAGCTCTCTCTTCTTTTTCACACAAAAGATGTTTATTGATCAAAAGGAACAAATTCATCTGTACCTTTCAATTGGAGCAGTTAAAAAACAAATCAAATCATTGTTCTTCTTAGAGGTTCTTATACTTGTTCTTCTAGGGACAATTTCGGGATTATTATTAGGTATCCTATCATTGAATTTTCTCTCAGAAATTGTGATCAGCTCCTGGTTTATTGGTAGTTTTTCGCCGAGTACTTCTTCGTTATTGGTTATCATTTCAAGTGTTTTAGTTAGTGGTATTGGTCTTTCACTACTTATAGCTTATATGAGTATTAACTGGAACATCAAGAGAGAACTCAAACAATATCATTTTTCGGAGGAAAGGAATGTTGGAAATTAAAAAAACAGCAGATCTTAAAGTGATGTTTTCCTTTTTGAAAGCAAACAAAAGTTCATTGGTACTAAAAATAGTTGCTCTAACATTAGTTACGATTGCTATCGCCAGCAGCTTTTTCTTCTTCGATTCGTTTCAACCACAGTTCGCAGTGAATTACATGAATGATAATAGAGCAGAACAAAGTGATATTGCATTATCTTGGGATTTCTCTTATGAAGATTATCTTGGGAACAATAGTGGTTCTATTGATGATTACGTATTTGCTAATGATTTAGGAACAGAATTAGCAACTCAGCTTGGCACTTATTTAGGAAATAATTCTATATCGAATGTTTATTCTCAAGAAAGCTCTTATGCTTTTTCTTTCGGTAAAGAGGATAATCTCACTTTTACATTAGTCAATGCTAACAATTTTAATCTCGAATTACTCGATGAATATTCTATCGAACAGAACTCTAGTATTGATCTACTAGAGGGAGGTGTTTTGGTTCTCGAACAATCCGTTGTTGACTATTCCTCTTCTGAAGCTTCTCTCCTAAATGAGAGCAAAATTTTGCTTGGGGATGGTCAAACAGATATTAGTCTTTCCAACTACACAATTGACTTTCATTCTAAAGTTGTTTGGGACATACAAGATACTGTTCTTTCAAACAAAATCGAAAAAATTATCGGAGCAACTGATTTTGCTATTGTTGTTTCAGATGACATCTTTGAGGAATATTTACAGTTTATCAAAACGACATCTTCAATATTTGACATTTCTGCTGCTATTTATTTTGATCTTGATTATTCAGAAATTAGTTTTGATGATAGTGCTTTATTACAAGATCAGCTTTCACAATTTATTTTTTTAGCTCAAAATTTTGTTTTAGATGAATTTTCAATTGATGCAGATCTTTCTTTCGAAACTTTCTTTCTGTCTCTTCTCTCAAATCTAGAAGATGTTATCTTCATTATTCAAACACTTATCTTAGTTTTTACTATCCCAACAATTCTTTTCTCTTTATTGATTCTTTACTTTAGCAATGAATACTTTACTGCTAAACGTAGCAAACTTTTTTCATTCTATTATTCAAAAGGATCTTCCACTCAACAGTTATTCTTCTTTGTTTTTGCTGAGTTCCTCATATCTACGATTTCAGCACTTATTACAGGAATTGGATTATCGGTACCTTTCACTCTATTAATGATAAAGAATCCAAATTTTGGCTTTGTTCACGATTCTGCTTCTCAACTGAATTTTCCTCTCAATATTTCTTATATCAATATCCTTTGGATTTCACTAATTGTAGTTGCGATTGGTTTATTGGTAATTTTGAACAATATCAAACCAATATTCTCACTCAGTAATGATAATAAAACGCTCGAATCTGATGATACTGCTGTACCTAGTAAAGTAATCTGGAAAAACCTTTACTTTGACTTTCTTCTCCTACTAGCAGGAGTAAGTATACTATTGATAGAAAAAGCGCTCTTCCAGGTTGTACATGATTTCAGCACTCAGTTTTTTGTATTCTTCATTGGTGTATTAGTGATCATTTTCGCTCTTGCATTAATTCTTCTAAGAACATTGCCAGGTATTCTCTCTTCGATTGGCAACTATTTGTGGAAATCCTTTGGTAATATTTCCTCCTTTGCAACTAGATTGTTCAATGTTCGAAAGAAAATACTGGTAAAAAATATGGTTACTTTTGCATTATGTATTTCATATATACTCGTTCTTATTCAAGCAGTTTCAGCAGTAAATCAGTTTAGTACTGAGCAAGCATATTTTAGTGTAGGTGCTGATGCTAGGATTGATTTTAGTGATGACAGCAATATTACAGCAATTACTTCTGCACTGCCATCAAGTATACAGTATTCTGAAATAACCAAATTCCATTTACGAAATTTCCTGACCGGAGAACGATTAGTATTTCTTGTCATTGATCCTAATACTTTTCTTTCTACTGCCTATTTCAAAGATAACTATCTAGATGATAAATCATCTTCAGAAGTAATTGGGAAAATAGACCACAATTTAACTATTCTCTCTCAGCAAGAAATAGCTGAATCCAAATCGTGGTATCTTGGCTATAATTATTCCATTACTCTCTCATATGGTAGCACAGACAGACTTTCCTTGGAAATTGTGGATTACTTCAATTCTTGGCCATTTTTCATGAATGACAATCAACAAGTTGAAGGCATTCCCCTTATTATTGGAAAAGAAACATATGATGTGCTTAAAAATAATGGAACAGATTTCAGCAATCATCTTCTCCTAGATATTTCCGATTTTGAGAATTATGCTCAGATTATGAATAATTTAGAAACTGAAGTGCTTACCCCCAAAGAGACCCTTGTTTGCATTGAAGATGGCTATGATCAATTTTGGAGTGAACCATTCTGGTATATTATGAATACTTTTGCAGTGATAAATCTCTATCTGATAAGTTTGTTATTTGTTGTTCTTATTGTTATCACTATAATTACATTAGAAAATAACCGAAAAGCGGAAACAGGTATGTTCCTAGCTTTAGGTATTAGAAAGAAACAGATTTTTCTTCTGTCATTAATTGAACAACTAACTGTATTAATTCCAGGATTACTACTCGGAATTGCTATTGGTTTGCCCAGTTCAATTTTCCTAAATAATCAATTGAAAAATAATTTTCCAATCCCTATCGGTAGTTTAGGTGTTTTTTGGATAGTTGGTTTTATACTTCTCGGTATATTTCTCTTCAATTTGATTTTAGTTATTGGTTCAGTTTTTCGCACTTCTTCACGAAAAGTTGCATTCTTTATTCAGGAGTTGGAATTAAATAATGAGTCTTATGATTGATTGTCGAAATGTCATAAAAATCTACTATAATCGAACCAAACAGATCAAAATGGCTGCTCTACGTGGTGTAGAGTTAAAAGTTAAAAAAGGAGAGCTAGTTGCCATTGTTGGCCCTTCAGGAGCAGGCAAATCTACTTTGCTTAAAATTCTAGGAGCATTGGACTTTCCTTCAAGTGGTACCTTACATGTAGGTGGAAAGTTGGTAAATACTTTTACTCAATCACAGATCATTGACTATCATCGTAATATGGTGGGATTTGTTTGGCAGGCTCCTTTGCGAAATGTTCTCACCAGTGAAAAAGCTATCAACAATGTTCTACTTCCAATGAAAATCGGTGGAAAATTTCCCAAAAACAAACAAAAAGAACGAGCTCTTGATCTTTTGAAATCTGTCGGATTAGAACACAGAATTAATCATAAACCAACTCAACTTTCTGGTGGAGAAGTTCAACGATTGGGTATTGCTGCAGCTCTAGCAAATGACCCAAAAATTCTCCTAATGGATGAACCTACAGGAGAACTGGATTCCGAAACAACTATTGAGATCCTTACTCTCTTGAAGGAATTGAACAAACATTTTGATAAAACGATAGTTATTGTTTCTCATGATCACTACTTGGAAGAGAAAGCAGATGTTGTCTATCGCATTTCTGACGGTCTGCTCTTAAACATTGATCTTGCACAATCACTTGAAGTTGTAGATTCAAAAGAACAAGTTAGTTATGTTGATGAATTTGGTTTACTACGAATACCCTTACATTTCTTAAAAGAGACAGGTATTCAGAATTATGTTAAAATCAAGAGTGCTTCAGATAGAATAGAAATTTTCCCGCATGTTCAGGCAGAAACTGTTGGTGATATTCTTACTGAAGACACTGCTACTGAAAAACAAAATAAAAATAAATTATCAAAAAAAGATAGGAGCGAAAAATAATGTCCACAAAGCAATCTCAGGAGATTAAAAAGATAATTCATTGCACTGATCTAACTAAAGAATACCAATTTGGATCTGAAGTAATCCATGCATTGCAAGAGATAGATCTAGAAATTTCTGAAGGAGAATTTATTGCAATTATGGGCAAGAGTGGTAGTGGTAAAACCACTCTGATAAATATATTAGCTGGCTTGTTATCAGCTACTTCAGGTAATGTAGTTATTAATGGTCAGTCTCTAATGGGAATGTCGTCTGATCAATTAAGTCTATTACGGAGAGAAACTATTGGTATCGTTTTTCAGATGTTCAATTTGCATCCTGGTTTAACAGTGTTGGAAAATGTGGAATTACCATTATTGTTTAATGAAATAAATAAGGACAAACGAAGAGCTGTTGCTAGAGAGATTTTAACATTCCTACAGCTTGAAGACTACACTGAAAACTATCCTGATGAATTAAGCGGTGGAGAAAAACAAAGAGTAGCTATTGCTCGAGCTTTGATCAACGAACCAAAAATACTCCTTGCAGATGAACCAACAGGAAATTTGAATTCATTATTGGCTAAGGAAATTATTACTCTTTTCAAGAAAATAAATCAAGAAAAAGGTTTAACAATCATTTTTGTCACCCATGATGAATCTTTAGTTGATGACGATATGCGTTTAGTAAAACTCAAAGATGGTAAATTAGTGAATTGAAGAAATCCTTTCAAATATATATTCCAATTTTCTGGAGATATTTAGGTTATTGAAGTCTTGCCTTTCATTAACGTTTTGCTATTTTCTGATGAAAAAATAACTTAAAAGAGGAATTTTTTACTAATCTCCTATTTTTTTCTTTTAATATATATGGTATTTCATCACTATTTCCCTTGATAAGAATAAACGAAGAATTTGATATAATTTTGAAGAAAACTATATTAATACGGATTATTTTCAATTCAAATATTACTACCTATTATCTATCGCAACTATTCAATGTTTACTATTTCAATCTTTATTAGGAAAAGTTATTTACTAAATTACTTTAGGATTTTGATGAATTATGGCAAAAAAGAAGTTAGGAATAGTAGCAGATTCAACCTGTGATATGCCCCCAGATTTAATAAAGAAATATGAAATTGGTATTGTTCCTTTGAAGATGGTTTTCGATAATGATGAAGTTAGGTATCAAGGTGTTGATATAACTAATGAAAGATTTTACCAACGATTAATTGATGGAGAGATGCCCACTACTGGTGCCCCTTCTCCAAAAGCCTTCAAAGAAGTTATTGATAAGAAGCTAGAAGAATATGAAGAAGTGTTAGTGTTTTGTATCGGTAATAAATTAAGTGCAACATATTCGACTGCATCAATGGTGAAGAAACAATTTTACGATGATAGAGTTACGGTAATTGATACGAATACTCTCTCCATTACCATTAGTTTGATTTTGCTACCTGCTGTTAGAATGTTAGCTGATGGTGCCAGTAAGGAAGAAATACTTGCTTTTGTTGACAAAACAAGACCACACACTCAAGTTTTCGGAGGTGCTTCTACTCTAAAGTATCTTCACAAAGGAGGTCGTCTTAGTAGAGCCTCGTATTTGATTGGTTCACTTCTACACCTTAAACCATTAGTCAGTGTAGACGAAGGACAGGTTGTTTCTCCTGGAAAAGTTCGTGGAGTAGATGGTTTAATGGATCACATGAAAACTGTTGCTGGTAAAATTGCCGAAAATCACTTATCAGAATTAGTCATAATTGGTCACTGTGCCAATCCAGAGAAAGCTAAAGAAGCTTTCGATTATCTCAAGAGCTTACCTAATGCTCCTAAAGAAGTTTTACTTTGGGACATAGGTCCAGTAATTGGCACTCATCTGGGTCCAGGTACTATCGGTTATGTCTGGGTAGGAGAATTCAAAGAGGAATGGGTAAAAACCAAAATCGATCTCCGATTTTGGAAGAGTGATGATGAAAAAGAGAATTAATTAGGAGCTTTCTGCTCTTAATTTATTCCTTTAAATCGCAAGGTTTTTTTAGCTGACAAACCGAGTCAATTTAAAGTGAAAGTGTACTAATTATTAGTAATAAACTAGATCTTTTGAAAATAATCTATAAGAAAACGCTCTGGTGAATAAATTGGTATTAGGAAAATTAGGTACATCAATAAACAATGCCCTCAAAAAATTGGTTGGGGCAGGCACTGTTGATGTCGCTCTTGTTCGAGAGTTAAAGAATGATCTATTAAAGGCTCTACTTGAAGCTGACGTGAAATTAGAAATCGCTTTAGAAGTTACTGGGAAAGTAGAGAAAAGAGCTCTTAAGGAAGATTTACCTCCTGGTATTCCAAGACAGAAACATGTAATAAAAATAGTTCATGATGAATTGGTAGACATTCTAGGTGGAAAAGCTCAAAAACTGAAGGTTACTCCTGGACAAGTTAATATACTTCTTTTTGTTGGAATACAAGGTTCAGGTAAAACTACTGTAGTAGCAAAAGTTGGAAATTGGCTAAATAAAAGAGGCTTGAAACCTGCTCTTGTTTGTGCTGATACTGATAGACCTGGTGCTTATGAGCAATTAAAGCAATTAGGTGATCAAATTCATGTTCCAGTTTATGGTGATCCGAAAGAAAAAAATGCTGTAAAATTAGCACGAGAAGGTATTCTCCATTTTCAAAAAACACAAGAAGTTATTTTAGTTGATACTGCAGGTCGTCACAAAGAAGAAACAGCTATGCTAAAAGAGATGGCAAAGATTGCTAGACAAATCAAACCTAATGAAATCGTTTTAGTAATAGATGGAACTCTTGGTCAACAAGCATATGATCAAGCTCTTGCTTTTTCATCTGCAACAGAAATTGGAAGCATAATTGTTACAAAACTTGATGGTTCCGCAAAAGGTGGTGGTGCACTAAGTGCTTGTGCTGCTACAAATGCTCCTATAAAATACATCGGTGTTGGAGAAAAAGTTGCTGACTTAGAAAGGTTTGATCCCACAGGTTTTGTTGGTCGATTACTCAATATGGGTGATCTTGAATCTTTAATTGAAACTGTAAAAGCAGCAGAGATCGAACCTGATGAGGAAACAGCTAAAGCTTTTCTAACTGGGAAATTTACTCTTCGTGATATGTATTCTCAAATGCAAAATTTAGGTAAAATGGGTTCTCTTTCCAAAGTTCTTTCTTTCCTTCCTGGTTTCTCAACAGGTTTACCAGAGGGTTTTGAAGATACTTCATCAGAAAATATGAAGAAATTTATGTGTATGATGGAATCGATGACTGCAGATGAATTAGATAATCCTACAATAATAAAAAGCACTCGACTTCAGCGTATCGCTCGTGGATCAGGTACTGATTCAAAGGATGTAAAACAACTTATACAACAATATAATCAAATGAAGAGAATGATGAAGGGTATGAAGAAAGGTTTGGGACGAAGGGGAGGAAAAATGCCTAATATGGCTGATCTTGCAGCAATGCAAGGTGGTGGAAAATCTGCTCCTAAGATTTCAAAAGGAAAGAAGCGATAGAACCGCTTCTGTAATTTTCTTTTTAATTAATAACATTAAACAAAAATTTTTTTGAGTGAAGTAAATGAAACGTGTTTTTCTTTTTACCGTACCAGAATTGAATTATCAAAAAAAGGATTTGAATGTACCAAATTCAGAAAATCGTTATTATATTGGTCAACTCTCAAGAATGATAACAAATGCAATTTTTCTTTCTCATTCACTTCGTGAAAATGTAATAATAAGAATATTTGTTTACAACGAAGTTTCCCACTTAATAGAAATTAGGAGTGAAAGTATAAGATACCTTGGTCCTGAAGAACGAAGTTCTGCTTCAATTCTTCGAAAAGTAGAAGAATTTGTAAGAAATAATTTTTCTACGCAAATTAAAGAACATCCAAATTATTGGTTTGAACCAAATCCTGGTATAAAACTTAAGATAACACAAAATTGTTTTGAAAATTTAATTGATGCAAAAACAAAAAAAATAAAATTTATCCAATTAGTTAAAAAAATAGAAGAGAAAGAAATTCCCAATAAATTACCATTAAGGAAATTTGAATTTTTACTACTAAATTCAGAAAAAAAATATGATATTATTATTATTCATATCGATATCAATCAATACAAAGTTACATCTGATCTACTTCAAGAAAAAATTAATGATAATAAAAATAGTGAATGGGATTTTACTTCATTAAACATCTCACATAATTCAGACAATTCAAAACTTGTAGGATTGTTTAATCTAATTTTAGATCAAAATTAAAAATTAAGGCTTTCTTGTGAAAAGCCTATATTTTTCATCAATATTTGTTAATTCTTTGTAAATTCTTGCAACAATAAGTTTCTTTGGATCTGAAACTTTAGTTCTTGTGGCAATATCTTCAAATGAAGTAAAATTTATTTTATTTCGTTCTGATAGAAGATTTTCAAGGTGTGTAGAACCTATTCCTGGAAGTAATTTGAAGGAATGCATTCTAGAGGTTACCAAAGAAGCTTTATTGAACCAATTGACAAATCGGAACTCTTGTTTTGTTACCATTTCTTTTATACAATCCTCTAACAGGTTTTCAGAAGTAAGAGAGAGATCCTCAAATCCGATTCTTCTTTTTATTCGAGCAATAACTCTTCTGTTATTTTTACCAATTCCAATGCGAATTAATGGTTCTATAGAAACGCCTCTTTTGGGAGTTAATTCTAAGAGAGTGAACCAAATTTCTCCTATGGCCTGAACAACTGGTTCTCGACTACTAAATGGTGCAGGATCTGTTGGGCTGCCTTCAGGTAGGTATGCAAGAGTCCAAGCAAATTCCTCATACTTTCTTTGTTTATCTCCACTACCAATACTATCTTGTCTTCCTTGATTTGGATTATAATTACTTTGTTTATTTTTTTCACTGTAAGAGTGATCTCTATTTCTATCATATCTTTTGGCCATAATCACCCACTCTCTGAGATTATTCGATTGTGGAAATTACTTATTTTACAATTTACTTTTATTACTTTTTAATTATTTTAATCTGATTCTCATTAACTGTATCTATTCTATGAATTTCACTAATTTAAACTGTTCTCTAAATCCTTTGATAAAGAATAAATAAGATTAGGTCTAAATTGAAAAAATAATGGAATTAGAATAGAAGTATTATGCTACTATTTCGTCTCAATTTCACCAATTGTTTCCAGTATTTTTTGTGTTTCTTCTGTAGAATAGATCTTACTTGCATCTTGAATAAATACTCGCAATTCATCTAGCGTTTCAGGCATAAAATTTACAATATTTATAGCAACATGTTCGCTCAGCTCGAAATCTGTCATTAGTTTTTTTACCAATGTTTTTGCTTGTTTTCCTGTAATTTTTGATGATCTTTGAGCATGCTCTAAAGCTATTCTTTGAAGATAATTCAACTCACCATCTTTCTTTCTTTTATTGAAGATGGTTACTACTTCTGGTAAAGATACGGGTTCTTTGTTGAGAGTTTCTTTAGGCATAATATTCACCTAATAATATTTAGTAAATTTTCAAAATATAATCTTTTACTTTTGATTAGTTAAATAGACATGTTCAGGTCTTGCAATAATGTCTTTTGTAGTATTACCTACTTTGATTGTTATAACATAAGCTCGACCACGTACTTCAGAAATTACTCCGAATTTACCATGATAACGTCTATGAGGCATACCCTTCTGAATTGCAGGATCAACTTTTATCACTACTTGATCGCCAACTTTGTATTTGGTAAGTAACCTACCTAAAGGTTGCATACCTCTATTTCTTGGTGATTTTTTGAATAATTTTCTGGTACTGTGTCTGTATCCCTTTGACTTTGGCATAGTTTATCACACGCTGAGTATTTTCTCTTTGGTACTCTCTGGATGAGAATAGCTTTAAAAATCTTGTTTTCTGCACGAGTTAGTGTTTTAAACTCTTTCTACTTCTAATAAAATTTATTATTTTAAAAAAATCTTTTTAGAATAAAGATCAATAAAAAATAAATAAATTTGAATGAAGAGAAGACTATTCTATTCATTCAATATTCTAATAATATCTTTTGCTACATCTAATGTAGAAGAACTTCCACCCAAATCGTAAGTTTTTACTTTCCCTTCTTTTACATTTTGAGCTACTGCATGCTCAATTTTATTTGCAAGTTCTTTTTCTCCTAACCAATCAAGCATAAGCTTTGCTGAAAGGATGGCTGCAATTGGATTAACTTTATACTGACCAGCATATTTTGGAGCACTACCATGAGTTGGTTCAAATAATCCAAATGTATCTGAAGTTGAAGCTGATGCTGCAAAACCAAGTCCACCAACAAGTTGAGCTGTAAGGTCTGAGATAATATCACCAAACATATTTGTGGTTACTATAATTCCAAAATCTTGTGGATTCTTCACTAATTGCATACACATTGCATCAACATTTTGTTTCCAAACTTCTATCTTTGGGTAATCTTTTGCAATTTCTTCTGCTACTCTTAAAAACATCCCATCAGTAGCTCTAATAACATTAGCTTTGTGTACTAAAGTAACTGTAGAACGGTTATTTTGTTTTGCATATTCAAAACCTTTCTTTAAGATTCTTCTACATCCTTCTTCTGTAAATACTCTGCAAGAAATTGTTGTCTTCATTGGATCTTTGATTTTTTCTTTAAAGGCTGGAATTTTCATAAATTCTGTTGCATCGTAAAAATCAAAGCCGGAATATAATCCTTCAGTATTTTCTCTAAAGACTACAATGTCAATATCGTTTCTATAATTTAATGGATTGCCTTCATATGCTTTACAAGGTCGCATATTACTGTAAAGATTAAAGACTTGTCTTAAGCGAACAATTGGTGATCTATAACCTGGAACATTTGGTTTAGAAGTAATTGCTCCAAAAAGAGCTGCATCAGTTTTCTTTAACATTTCAATCGTTCTTTCAGGTAAAGCATCTCCTTCTTTTTCCCAGAATTCCCAACCTATATCACCTTTGATGTATTCAGCTTGAAAATCAGTTCCTTCATCAAGAACCATTTTAGCTGCTTCTAAAACATCATTTCCTATACCATCACCAGGCATAAAAGCTATTTTGTATTTTTTTGTCATCTTTATTAGCCCCTTCATTAACAATAGTTCTTAAAACGAAAATTAAGAGAATACCATTCTCTTATATTAATTTCTATTGAAGTTATTTTTATATTTGCTATTTTTTCTCTTTTTCTTCAAAAATTTTGCGCGAATTGTAAATTTATTAACTAATAGTTTAAACAATTAGATAATTAATGTTGAATCTATCTAAATTATTAAGAAGTCCAATGAGATAACTTGAAATAATAAATACCACTATAATATTCTAGTGGAAATTTTTTCTTCATAATTAGAAGAAAAAATATCCGTCCGAGGTTAATTAGACAGTAAATATACTAAATTAAACCTGCATTATACAGTGGAGGATAAAACGTGTCTGATGTGGAAAAGATTATTTCAGATGATGAATTAGACCCAGAAAAAGAAAGGTTAGTCTATAGAATCACTGAAGGATTACAACGACTGAATAGTATTGGAACAGTTCAATTCATTCAAATTGATTTGCCTCCAATTAGGGATTCAATAAAGGAAGAACTTACAGGTTTGTTTGATTCAGCATTAGGTGATGGGTTATATGTCAATCAAACAATCGTATTAGAACAAATGGATACAGGAGACTCATTTATGAGAGCTCTCAATACCATCACAAAGCTCTTCAAATCTATAGAATATATTTCAATTGACGAGATACAAGCAGTAGTTAATCTTCCTTATAAAGGAGAAACAATGGATATTATTGTTACTTATGATCCCGAAGAACATGATATCAGTTTAGTCTCGGTAAGTCAACACGAAGAGTTTTTCAAAATTTTGGAATATGTTAGATTTTTCTGGATGAAATCAAGACCAAGAATTTAAACTCGTCTAATTTTTTTGATTTATTTTTACATTTCCTTCTTTTACCAGTCTTTATATAAACTCAAATAGAGTAATTTGTTAACATAACTATATAGCAATTTGTGATTTAACTTGAGTCAAGATCGATCAAATAAAAAGTCAATAATTGAATTTAATCTATCTGAGATAATACCATATTCATTAACTTTAGAAAATAGTCAGTTAATTTTGAAGAAAGGTATAATGTCTGGTAACATAAAAATAGAGAGTCTTTTACTTGAAATTAATAAATTTTTTTCCATTGACATAAATGATATGTATCTTGAAACTGATGAAAGAAGTAATGTCATTTTATTTATTAGATCAAGTTCTAAATTCAATCTAGACGATATTATTTCAGTTCTAATAGAGACTGTCTCTCGAGAGCTTCCAATAACTCTAATTAATTCTGACACAAAAAAACCTTTGATTTATCTCACAAAAGAATTAGTCGGTGCTCCTCTTATTGGTTCTTTGTATTTCGGGATAATAGATCGAGGAACTAATCTCATACAAATTCGTTCGATAACGGGTTGTCCCTTAAATTGTCCATTTTGTTCAGTAGATGAAGGTCCTGCTTCAAAAACGAAATTAAATGATTTCATTGTTGATCCAGATTATTTAATTGAAACTTATAATCAAGTAATAGAAGAGAAGGAATTAAAAAATGCCGAAGCTCATCTTGATGGACAAGGCGAGCCAATGTCCTATCCTTATCTTGTTGATTTGGTAGAAAAGCTAAGTTCAAATCCAATAACAAAAGTAATTTCTATTCAAACAAATGGTTGGTATCTAAATGAAAAATTAATCGACGAATTAGAAGAAGCTGGTTTATCTAGAATTAACTTATCAATTAACACATTAGAGCTTTCCAAAGGAAAAAAATTATCTGGAAGAGGTGATTATCCATTACAAAAAATCTTAGAAATGGCAGAATATATTGCAGAATCAAAAATTGCTTTATTACTCGCTCCAGTTTGGATTCCTTCGGTTAATGACGAGGATATGGAATCTATTATTGAATTTTCTGTGAAAATAAACCCAAAAGAAGAGCGTTATCCAACATTGGGCTTACAAAATTATCTTGTTCATAGCCAAGGAAGAAACATTAAAGGTATACGTTCAAAAAAATTTTCTGAATTTAATTCACAATTAAGAGCATTTGAGAAAAAATTTGGTGCAAAAAATTTAGTTCTAAAACCTTATATGTTTAATAATTTTAAAACAAAAATGATTTCACAACCAATGAAAATAAATGAAAAGGTTTTAGCCAAAGCAATATTTCCTGGAAGAACTGAAAATGAGATTTTTGCTGTAGCAAAAAATAGACTTATACATGTTGTTAATGCTTCTAATTCTTTGGTTGGTAAAAAGATAGAAGTAAAAATAATTCGTAATAAACATAACATTTACTTTGGAAAAATTGCTTGATAATAAAGAGTGTTTTAGCCAATCGGATAACGTAGTAATGCTACTTTTCCACCAAACTTCATTACTTGTTTTCCTGCTTGATGATTTTCACTCATGATGACAATTTTACCTCCAATTTGTTGCACAGAATTTAGTAATATATCTAATTGCTTTCTTTGTTCTTTATCACGTAATCTTAATTGATTATCTACTATCAATAATATTTCAACTGCTCCGAATTCTATTGCTTTTTTAATTACTTCAGTTCCATAAGCTACTGTACCAGTATTCTTTCCTATTCTTGTTAAGACTTCTTCAAGATAGACTGCTTCTGAACTTGCTTGTTCTTCTTCAATAATCTTGCCAAGAATATTCTTGCTAATAATCTCCCCAACTGCACTTGGTCCTCCACAGCTTGCTGTTTCAATTATTATTTTCTCTACAGGTATAGTAGTTTGATTTTTCTTTTCCTTTAAACTTCTATAGTAATTATCTTTTGTAAAACCAGGTCCTGCTAATACCATTGCAGAAATATCCGGAACCTTGCTTGTAATTGCTTCTTCAATTGCAAAAGTTATTTTATTGTAGAATTTCGCGATTAGCTCTGCTCGTGTTTTTTCTTTTCCACCTGCTTTTTTGGGGATACTCTCTTTGAAATGAGCAAGTATATTACTAGAAAATGCACTAACAGCAGCAATGGTTGCCTCGCTATCATCAAGAGTAACTATCAAAACTTTAGCACTTGAAGATTTCTTTGCTGCTTCCTCAATACGATTTTTTTCTGTTCGTGTCCAAAATTCTTTGTTAATAGTTACCAAAGTTCCAGTTTCAATATTTATTGTGTGATATGTTCCATATGAAATTAGATCATCAGGACCAGCAATTATCTTCCCCTTAACTCTTAATCGATTGGCAAATTCATGGAATTTTGCTTCTTCTACTTCAAGAGTTAATATCATAGCTACTCTTTCCCCTTTGTCTGCTCTCCCATCCTCATCTGAACCTATTCTTATTCTTCTAAAAGTTCGTGCTTTAATTTTATCTCCTGGAAGAATGAGATTATATAATACATATAAATCATCAATTGTCTCAGGTATTAAAGAAACATTTCCTTCTTGATATTTTCGAGCTTTTATATTCATTGATAACCCACAGAGATATATGTACTAATTGTTAAACGAATCTAATCGAAACGAAATATAAACAAAGCTTTTGATAAGCATATTTCAAAAACTTGCTAATATATCCTCTACTCGACTTGCAAAATCCTTCATTAATCTGTACCGTAAAGTGGATCTACTAGTCTCTTCCTTAATGAGTATGAGGATTGAATTATCTGTTGTTGTCTTGAAAACTAAAAAGAATCCATTAATTCCTTCTAACATTACCCCTATAGGATCTCCGATACCATAATGATTTGTGGTCATTTTTACTAATGATAGAAATTCTCTGACATATGAACTTGTAAATTCAGTGTCAACTTCTTTTGAAGACCATTTTAATAATAATAAACCAGAAGGTTCAATGACAATAACAGATTCTACTCCTGGATTTAAAGCGTGTAAAACATTACATTCTTTTTCAAAACGTGTATCAATAGATTGGCTCAATGTATTTTCCTCATATTTATTTCTAGCCTTACTTTAAAAGTTCTAATTGCGAGTTACTCTATTGACTTTAATGAATGTTTGTTTATTACCTTTTCTCTACAAGTAATATAAAACTAAGTTACAAAATTAAATAAGAAAGGTGAAAAATACAAAAAATGAAAATTGCGAATCAAATCTACTCTCCCTAAATTTGAGAAAGTGATTTTATCCACAACCAGAACAGCTAGAACAACCACTTCCACACATTGCCATGCTTTTGACATACTCTTCATAGCAGTCTTTGTGAACAGTAAGCGTTCGATTGTCTGTAGTATAAACTTCTAACGTTTTTTCATCTGCTGAAATTTCTTTGTTGCATAGTATACAAGCCATTATAATCACTAATATCATTGACTACTGAAACTACTAAAACTTTTGTTATTTAAAAATTAAGGTAAAACTCGTTAAAAAGTAAACAATCAGAAGGAAATACCTTTCTTGAATATTCTATTATTATAAAATTAATCTTGACTGATATTCTACAATACCAGTCAAGGAATTATCCCCATAAGGAAGCAGTCCTTTCCCCGAGAGATTCGACGGTTGATTTGTGGACTTTCAAATTAAGGGTGTATTGGGAATAAGTATTACTATTAATTAATTGCATAAATATGTAGAAAAAAATCGAATATATCAATTGTTATTGTTGTATGAGAATGAAAACAACGATTCTCAGCTCTTCTTTTTTCATTTCCTCCCATTAGAATCCTTATTCCCTTTCTGAATGATGCATAATAATAACAATTTTGCGTTTTTTTTCAATAGAAGTTATCTCTTTGTTATTCCGATTTTTTTCGGAAAAATTAAAAAACACCCTATAATATATAATAGCAATCTAAAAAGGAGCTTCTTAATCATGGTAGATGAAGAACGTACACAACTCGAAACAGAATTACATACAAAAATTAACGAAATTAAGAAGTATAATATATTACCAAAATATATTCCACGTAGAGTAGAACCGGGTATTGCTTTTGATTTGAAAGATGAAAATAAATGGAGTCGCTATATGGGTGAGACTTTATTTATAAATCAAGAACTTTTAGCTGATTCATTATTACGTTCAATAATCTTCTGGCGCGAATCATTTTTATTATTTGCTCCTTTAGAGATGAGAAATATTAAATGGATAAAAGATTTAGCTAATCTTTTCCCATTAAGTGTAAAAATATCTATTGAACAAGAACAAAAATGGGAAGAACTATGGAAAGAGGTACAAAGATCTGACGAACTAGATTTACAATTTATGAAATTATTAGCAAAATCAGCAGGACCAAAAGGAATATTAGATGTCTTAAAACTAGGAATACAAAGAACTTTTCAAATAAAAAAGGAAAATTGTAAAGGAGAAATTGGAAGTTCGAAGTCTTATACATTAAGTCAAAAAGAATTAACTTTGATTTATTATAAAATTTTTCATGATACAATTGGAGTTTCAAAAAATGCAATTGATTTAATAAAAATTGCTTTAACAAAACAAACTTTAAAGTTAAATGAACTTGCTCTTTATACCTCAAAAAGTAAAACTTCAATCTCGAAAACGATAAAACGTTTAACTGATATGAATATTTTATATTTACGTAAAAGTCTCAATCTTAAAGCTCTAAATTTAACTCGTTATTTTGTTTTGTTAAATTGTACAAGAACTCAAAATAATTTGCTTAATAAAAAAATAATGAGCTCTCCATATTTAATTTCACAAAGAATAAATTGTTTAAATAATTGCTTAATTACACATGTTTTTTTTGGTCCAGACACTCAAGAGTTCTATAATCTTCTTGAAAATTATTATGGTAATCTAAAAAATAACGGTGATATAGCTGAATATTTTATAGTAAATGCTATTAATAAAACTACAAATTATCTTCTTAAATATTTTAATCCTAATACTAAAAAGCAGGAAATAAATTTCATTGATATGGCAATAGAATGTAATTTGCTAAGTGCTTTATCTAAAGATTCATTATCAAAAAGACTAGAAAATTTAGAAAATATCGTTGTAGAACATATTAATGCTAATAATATCTTTCATGAATTGGATATTATCGACATAGAGATAATTAACCAAATGATATCTGGAAATCAAACAAGAAGAGGAATTCAAAAGAAAATTAAAAGAGATATGAATGAAACTGTAAATCGCATTAAAATTTTAGAGGATAAAAAAATTATTTTTGATGAAGTAAATGTTTTTTTACCAGACAGTGACGGTCAAATTACCTTTTATATTGAAGATGATACTTTGTTAAGAAAAAAAGATCTTAAACAAAATAATAATACTCCTTCACTTGTTGATCGATTGAAATACCTTTGTTATCATCTACCTAATGTTTTCTTTTCAGATTTGATTGGCTCTTTTCATGGATTAATGATACATGCATATCTGCCTTACTCAAATACAATTGAATTTGCAGATTTTATTAATTGGTATTTACCTGCTGGATTAAAAGTACAATGTATAATTGGATCACCTTTATTGGAATACACTGAAATGAAATTACCTGTTAATAGATGGATTGATGAAAAGTGGCAATTTAGTGCAAATGATTTTAATTGGTGAAAATTATTTATTATTTCGAATCGTCTTTGGAAGATATTCTATTGCTTTTCCAGTTACTATTGTGCCTTCTTCTATATCCAGTGAAACCGGATCATCACATTTCTCTGGACAACCGCGTTCACATCTAGGGGTCCACCAATTGAAAAGAGCTGGTGCAGCATCATTTACTAAATAAAACATCATTTTTGCTAATCGACGAATTTCCCACTGGGCTCTGCTGCAAATTCTAAAATTAAAGAAATTCCACAAAGAACGAGCATTCATTGTCATAACTATAGCTGTTTTACAAGCATTTGGGAGAAGATATCTAGAATCCTCTAATATTATTCCTATTTCGTCTAGTTTTTTACGAACCCTAATAGATTCTTCTAAAAATCCTTCTGCTAATTTTCTTGCTTCAGAATTTTCCAAAATCGAATCTGGTATAACTGCCCAATCTTCTTCACCTGCTTCAAGAGGATCAGCATATCTTTGACTTTCTTGGGAAAAAGAAGCAATTCGATGTCGAACTAATTGATGACTAGTTACTCGAGAGATTCCAGTAATCCTAAATGTAAAACTTACGTGTTCAGCAATAGATTCATGACCTGAATCAACAACTCTTTTGATAATTGCTTCATTTGTAGGTTCATTTAAAACTACTTTCTTCTTTCCTCTACACATTCTAATAGCTACTTCTGCTAATTTTTCATTTGTAGAATTAAGTAACTCAACTTTCATTTCAATCGCCAACAAATTTCGAATTTGTAGTTTAAATATTTTTTAGATACTATTGATAAATTTATCGAACCTCTTCAACTTCCAGAAGAGATTAGTTTTTCTCTATTAAATCCTCTAATAGCTACTCTCATAATTAAGATAATTAGTAATATCAAAATCACTTCTGAAACCAAACAAAGCAATGGGTGAATAAGTAATGGTACAAAAACAATTCCTGATACAAATATGATTAATGGTGTAGAAAGTAAGCCACTTTTTTGCATTGCTTCTCTTGATCCTTTAGACTTACTTGAAATTGAAGTCATAATTAAAGTTGAGAGAATGGTTTGTGTGGGTATCAAAAGGAAGAACATAATTCCAGCAAAAATATCCGGAAGAACAATCCTACCATCCATGACATTGTAAATAATCGCATCTGTAAATATTATATAAATTATCTCAGCTATCCAAGAAATTACTATCGAAGGTGCACTTGCAGCTAAAGTTTTACCTAAGAAAAGTTCTGTTTCACTTATTGGTGCTGCTAGTAAACTTTCAATTGTTTTCCTTTCCTTTTCTCCTGCAATACTGTCTCCAGATATAGCCATAGGAACAATTAGGGGAATCATAATTAGAAATGCTAAATACATATCCGCTTGTAAGAGTGTAACCTTTTGTAAATCATTTAATTCATCCCAATAGGGAGCAAGATTACGAAAAATGTATGATAATGAGCCTAAATCTCCTGTTCCATCTTCTTCTGCGAAATTCATAGTAACCATACTAGCAGGTATTAAAACTGAAAACATAACTGGCATAATTACTATTGTAGCTAAAATTTCCTTACTCTTTAGCATTTCTTTAATTTCTTTTTTGAAGATCAAGAAAACTTTTTCTTTACGTATTTTTTGTAATTTTTTCTGTTTCATGATTCTTCAACTCTTTATACTAGAAATCATATATTCCCTATCAAATAATTTCAAATTAATTAGTAGTAAGATGATTGAACAGACAAGAATTATTCCTATTCCAATAAATACATACCAGATACTTACTAGAATTAGCAAAGCTGTTTCACCAAGGATGAATGAATACAATGGTAAAACCGCTAAACTACCAATTTGCTGTGCTTCTCTCATTCCTGAGGCTCTAGTGGATACAATAACCATTGATTGAGTAGTTATTAAAGTCATGAAAGGCGAGAAGACAAACAAAAGAATAAGCGACATAGTATTCGGAAAAAGTAACCTTCCTAACTCTCTATATAAAGTAGCATCACAAATCACCATAAAAATGATGCCAGTTAACCAAGTAATAATCGTAGAAGGAATTAATGTTGTCAATAATTTCCCAACAAGAATCTCCCAAGTAGATAAAGGAGAAGCAATAATTGATTCTAATGTTTTCCGTTCTCTCTCACCTGCAATACTATCTGCAGCAATAACCAAAGGGAGAATCATTGGAACCAATAGAAACATCTCAAAATACATCATAGAATAAAATACAAGGAATTTGCCTTTAGAATCAAGTTCGTCCCAGAATGGGACTATTGCTGGGAAGTTTTCAAAATCATCTAATTCTGCAGAATCATTTGGTAAAGTTAATGTCATAAGAGGAATTGTTAATGGCATGAGGACTGCGAATGTTATAGGTAAAATCGTGATTACTAGAATTACTTCTTTACTTTTAAATGCTTCAAGGATTTCTTTCTTACAAAGCAATAAGCTTTTCTTTAACCTTAACATCGGTATTTTTATCCTCCTCAATCAATTTAAGATATGCTTCTTCTAATGAAGCATGAATTGGTTCTATCTCAAGAATTTCTCCATCAGCTTCTACTACTCTTCTAACAATTTCTGGTGTTTGTTCTTCATGATTTTCAATTTTAATAAACAAATCCCTTTTTACTGGATGTTTTTCAATGGATATTACTCCCTCAATTTTAGATATTAGCTGTTGTATTCCATTTTCTACTGATTTGAGAAGTAATCGAATTGTGGGAGGTCCTGAGAATTTACTACTTATTTCAGCTGGTGTTCCAATAGTGAGTATCTGCCCTTTTCTAATAATAGCCACTCGATCACAAAGACGTTCAGCATCAAAAAGATTATGAGTACAAATGCATATGGTTCGTGAACGATCTGTTGCTAAATCAATTAACAAATCACGAATTGCTTTAGCAGATTCTGGGGATAAAGCTGAAGTAGGTTCATCTAAGAATAGTACTGGAGGATCATGAATTAGAGCTTTTGCTATTGCTAATTTTTGTTTCATCCCTTTAGAATATGTTCCTACTTTTTCATCTAACCGAGTTCCTAGATCAAAAATATCGCCAAGGTATTCTATACGATCCTTTATTTCATTTGAAGGAACATCATATAAGCGAGCAAAGAAATCCAAATTAGCACGTGCTGTTAATCGTTCATATAAGCCGGGATTTTCTGATAGAATTCCTACCCTGGCTCTAACATCCATCCCTTCCTCAACTATATCATAATTTGCTACACGAGCACTACCTTCAGTTGGGGGGAAAATCGAAGCTAACATTCGAATAGTGGTTGTTTTTCCTGCACCATTTGGACCAAGGAAACCAAAAATTTCACCTTTTTTTATTTCAAAATTAATATGGTCAACAGCAACAAAATCACCATATAATTTTGTTAATCCCTTGGCAACAATCATACTTATCATAAGTCACCAATTCTAACTTGTATATTTAGTTTTGGAAAGGTAATTATTCTATTTGTTGTTATCCTTTTTGGGAAAGAGACTAATTACTTCAATTTCTCTGTTATCTTGTTTTTCTTCTTCTAGTCCTTGCCAATCTTCTTGTAAAGTGTCTTTCCATTTTTTCTTTCTATCATTTGACTGAGCAATTATGAAGGCTAAAATGATTAACGGGATAGAAATTATACTAATAATGATAAAGAGTATATAAATTTCATCTAGATATTGTGAAGCTACTGCAATATAGTCTATTATCCCATGACTAATAATTCCAAGAATTATTGTTAACCATAATTTCTTTTTATTGAAACCGTAAAGAGTTAAAATAGTCATACCTGCATGTAGAATAACAACTAATACTCTTTCAAACAAAAAACCAGTAAATAAAAACCATTGAATTCCCTCAAAATTAGTATCAAGTGCAATCAGAAATGCTAAATACCAAATTTCTCCTATCCCAAAACCAATACCTAAAGACCATCCAATTTGTACTTTTGTTAATTCAGAATTTTTCATTTCTTCTTTAAATCGTGGTATTATTGTTGGAATAATTTTGAACAACTCTTCAGTTATTCCTACAATTAGTACCCAAATAGGAAAATAGACTAAAAATAAAACATAATTATTATTTGTATTCCATTGTGATAAACCTAAGAAGATCCAATCTTTTAATCCAAGATTTATTATTGCACTTCCTGGAAGCATAATTAGTAAAGGAATCAAATAGTATTTCCAATTAAATTTTAACCAAAATTGTATCAAGATAATCGGTATTATTGATATCAAAGTTGCAATAGCTGCCATAATGAAAATTTGTGAATTCAATATATTTACCACTAAATTATCATTGTTTGTAGTATAATTAATTATTTCTTCTAACTAATTTTAAAGCATTAGAACTACAAGAATTCACACATAAACCACAACCAGTACATTTGTATACATCAAAAATTGTTTTTCCATCAACAAAAGTAAAAGCATTGAAGTAGCATCTTTCAGAGCATTTCCCACAATTAATGCATTTTGATCTATCCACTTCAACTAAGAAATTACTGGATAACACCACTCCATGCATGCCATAATCGATCGCATTCCGAAGCATGATACAACAACAGGGGCAACAGTTACAGATTACATAAACATATTCAGGAGATGGTGTTGTTAGAAGTTGATGTACTAGTCCCAACTCATTTGCTCTGTAAAGCAATTTCTCTACTTCTTCAATTGATGCTGTTCTAAGTGGTATTTTTTTGGATAGCTCTTCAAGATGTTTAGCTGTACCTATGTGAATACATGTCCATATTGGATTTTCACAATTCTTATTTTTCACCCTACAATAACAATACCCTATGCTTATAGCAGGAACTCTTCTGATAATCCCCAGAATTTCTTCAGTTGGAGCGAAAGTTGGAATACTATCTATTTTAACATTTAGTGGAATAATTTTACTCTTGTAAAAATAGAAAAAATTTTTCATCAAGATTTGATATGAACCAGGTTTAATTCGTTTATCAATAAAGTAGATTAATTCTAAGATTGGTACTTCAATTACTCCAAAAATTGAAGCAATAAATTTACCAATTGGAGGATATTTGGAAAGAAATTGAATTATAGATTGGATTTTTCTAAGAACAACATTCATTTTAATCTTTGTTTTAATTTTGTTTGATAGAAATAATTAGAAAGTTTTATTCATAATTTTAAAGTAATTTTCTTGGAAATGGTCAATTGCATCATTAATAATAACTAGTGCTTGTTCTCTTCCTTCCCATCCTTGTACTTCTGTTTTCTTTCCTTTCTCTAATTTTTTATAATCACGGAAAAATTCTTCCACTTCGATTAATTGATGTTTTGGTACCCAATCTAAATCCTTAGCTTCTGCTAAACGTGGATCATTTTGGGCAACAGCAATTATTTTATCATCATTACCTTTTTCGTCCTTCATTCGGAGAACACCTATTGGTCTTGCTGCAACTATACATCCGGGAAAAGTTGGTTCGGTTATCAAAACCATAATATCAAGAGGATCTTTGTCATCACCAAGTGTTCTAGGAATGAATCCATAAGAAATTGGGAAAACTACTGAAGAATAAAGTACTCTATCAAGATAAATAGCCATAATTTCTTTATCAAACTCAAATTTATTTTTTGATCCTTGAGGCGTTTCAACAACAGCGTATACTATTTCTGGCGGATTCGGTCCTGATTTCACATCAGTCCATAAGTTTGTCATATAATTCACCATTCTTTGCTATCTAGGTTAAATCGATTCACAAATAAATATTTTTGATTTTATAGTAGAAATTCGAGGATTTTTACTATAATGAAGAAAAAAAGATGAATTAAATCCTATTCATCAACTTAGATTTCATTCATAAAAGTTCTTAATGCAGTACCAATTTCTGTTTTGAATCCATTTTCTATTAGTGATTTCTCCAAAGCAATTAATGCAATTGAAGCAAAATGTGGATTTGCTCCGTAACCCATATTTCCTAATCGTAGTACTTTTCCTCCTAGTATTGGACCCCAAGCACCTGCAATTAAAACACCATACTTTTTCCACATAGTTTCTATTACTTTATCTCCATCTATATTTTTTGGTACTTTAAAAGCTGTCACAGTAGGAGAAGTACTTTTCTTAATTTTTGGATATAACTCTAAACCAATACTTTCACCAGCAGCAATCAGTGCTCTTGATATATTTGAATGCCTTTTTAGAACATTGTCAAGTCCTTCTTCAAGGATTAAATTAATGCTCTCTCTAAATCCATACAAATTAGATATTGAGTGGGTATATGGCAAGGTTCTCTTTTCTATCCATGATTTCGTCCAAACACTTAGATCAGAATAAAAGCTTGGGATGGATTTCCTACAATTAATAATGTCAATAGCTTTTTCACTAAGACTCATAAAAGCTATGCCTGGAGGAGCAGAAAGACATTTTTGACTTGCTCCTAGATTTATATCTATACCCCATTCATCAGTTTCCACATTTGCTCCAGCTATACTACTAACTGCATCCACAATCAAAACAGCATTACTTTTTTGACATATTTTAGCAATCTCTTTTAATGGATTTAAAGTTCCACTTGGTGTTTCACAATGAATAACAGTTATAGCTGATACATCAGGATTTTCATCTAATGCTTCTTTTACCATTCCTATTGATATTACTTCATCAAAACCTTTTGTTGCTACTACTATTGGTTCAGCTAAACAATTCTTTACCATTCCAGTAAATCCATGACCAAAGAGTCCACTTGCTAAAACCAGCACCTTATCTTTTGGTTTCACAATGCTATTTAATGCTGCATCTAATGCTAACATCCCTTCTCCTGGTAAGATTAATACTTCATTTTTTGTTTTCATAATCTTTCCTAAGAGTTGAGAAGTTTCTAAAAACCAACTTGGGAAATCAGGATCTAGATCAGGATTAATAATTTGTCTACTCATAGCCGTTAAAATTCTAGGAGGAACCATTGTGGGACCAGGACTATAAATTAATTTTCCATTTAATTGAAAGAACTTTTCAAACTCATATTCATTCATTGTTTTCTACCACGGAATCAAATAGTCATATTAAATTCAAAAATTTTACTTACTCAAAAATGAAATGAAACTCAGAGTGGAGTATTTTTTGAAAATAGATTAAAATTATTGAAAGAAAAGGGAAATACAGCTCCAAAATCGCTTCGAGATCCTAAAAGCGAGTATCTCTATTTTGCGGATGGGAGACAACTTAGCTGACTTAAGCTGCATTAAATCTGGAGTGCATTTCCCATTATTTTTTATACAATGCTATATAAATAGCATTTAGAATGAGGCAAAAAAGAAAAAAATAAGGCAAAAATTTTAGCTTTATTGACTTAAAGCATCCCATGTAGCATATTTTTCAACATAGAGTTTTGCCTTTCGTTCAAACTCCTTATTGCTATTTTTGAACTCTTTTGCAGCTGTTGTGTTTAGAGGATCGTCTGGATTTGGATTGGATAGAAGAAATCTTAATGATTCAACAACATCAACTAAATTGCTAGCAGGAGTCCAATCCTTTCCAAGAATTCCAACACAGATTCTATCTTTGAAAATATTAGGGTGCCAAATTGGTGTTAACGCTTTCACTTTTGGAGGTTTAAATGGGAAAGATCTTGGTACTTGAATCTCAAACTGAAATACTCCTCCTGAATATAATCCCGTTCCAATCATAAATCCTCTCCAAATTCGAGTATTGCCATCTATTGGCTGAAAATTAGGTTCTTCTTTTCTCATTTCTCCTGCTTCAATTGCTAATCGTGCCCAAAAGTCATCTTCACTAAGTTCCATTTATTAAATCCTCTTAATATTGTGTAAAGTGTTTTTCTTCTATAGATAACTATCACTAATAGTGTTGCTTTAAGTTAGTTTCGTTAACGTATCAACCTTATGAAAGTTTTTCGGAATGGATGAAAAAACAAAAGTTCACTCTTTTTTCAAGTTGTTACTTTCTAAAATAAATGTATTTATACTTACATAACATTTTTTGCAGAGAATTTCACTTTCCGAAAGACTTTTTGAATGATTATGATGTATATTTTCTATATTAATCAGTTATAAAAGATGGATTTGGTGTTTAAATGTCAGGACAAAGAATCCCTGAATTAGATATGGCTATACGCTGGAAAACTTTTCATGATTTGTTAAACCAGAAAATGTTTAAAGAAGAAATGGACAAAGGGATTATAGCAGCATTATTTTGTATGAGCAAATATCCTCCAACAATTGATACAATTATTCGTTGGAAAGCTTTATGTGATATTCTAAAAAGAGATCCTTTTAAAGTAGATGCTCCAAGAAGAGGAATAATTGCTACTATGATTTTAATAGCTGTTAGTAAGTAAAGAATTTCTTAAAAAATAATAAAAGAAAAAAAAGGAGAGTAGTATTATTATCTCACTTTTGAACCATTAGGAACTTCTCTTATCGGTGTTAGGATTGATATTTCTGGGTCAGCATCTGCTGCAAGAAGCATACCATTGGATTCTACTCCTCTTATTTTAGCAGGTTCAAGATTAGTTATGATAATAATTTGTTTGCCTATTAATTCATTGGGTTTGTATCTTTTAGCAATTCCAGCTACAATTTGTCTTTCTTCTGTTCCGATGTCAACGATAATTTTCAAGAGCTTGTCTGCTTTTTCTATTGGTTCGACTTTTTTGATAGTTGCTACTCGTAAATCCATTTTTTGAAAATCTGAATATGAAATTTGTTCTTTCATTTCTCCTCTAACCTTCTTATCACTTTTTTCTGTTTTGTTTGATTTTGAAGTTTTTATTTTTGGTTTTTCTTCTTCCTCTTTTTTAAGCATTAATTCTGGATGTTCTGCGAGAATTTCTTTGACAGATTCACCTCCCCATTTTAAACCAAATTCAATAATTTCTTCTAATTCAATTTTTTTGAATAGTGGTTGTGGATTGGAATCTATTCTATGTCCTTCTGTTATATATTCTGTCACTGAATCCCAAGATGTTTTGTGAACACTTTTTTCAATTTTTAGGAATTGGAAAATCTTTTCAGCAGAAAACGGTATAAATGGTGCAAGTAAAATAGCTAATCCTTTACAACATTGTATACAAAGATTTAATGTTGTTGCTACTCGTTTTTTATTTCCGTTTTTCCAATCAATCCAAGGTTCCTTTTCTTGGAAATATCTATTGCATTCTCTTACAAATTCAAAAATCTCAAGTATTGTTCTTTGAAATTCCAGCTTTTCAATTTCTTCATTCGCTTTTTGTGAAGTTTTTTTCATTTTTTTAAGAATCGCATTGTCTATTTCTTCAAGCTTACCCACCGAGGGAATTTTCCCCTCAAAGTAACGATTAATGAATGTAAGAGTTCTATGAACAAAGTTTCCTAAAGTATCTGCTAAATCTACATTTATACTATCACGAAATTCGGTCCATAAGAAATCAGTATCATGCCTCTCGGGAGCTATTTTTGTAATATAATATCGCCAATAATCTGCAGGATAAAGCTCTAAAGCTGTATCAGTAAAAATACCAATATTTTTACTGGAAGAGAATTTTGATTTTTCATAATTTAACCATTGAAATGCTTTAATATAGTCAGCTAAAACAAACCCATCATTAGCACCAGTTAAGGTTGCTGGAAATGTAATTGCATGAAATGGAACATTATCTTTTCCAATAAAGTTGATAACGTATGTTTCAGGATCTTTCCAGAATTTTTTCCAAAGATCAGGATTTCCTTGTTTTTTGGCCCATTCCATAGAAATTGAGATATATCCAATAGGTGCATCAAACCAAACATAGAAAACTTTATCGCGATAACCATCAAGCGGAATAGGAATACCCCATTCTAAATCTCTCGAGATGCATCGTGGTCGTAAACCATCCTTAATCCAACTATTAGCAATAGATAAAGTTGTTTTTGGCCAATCGTCATGCGAGTCAATCCATTCTTTGATTTTACTTTCTAATCCACCTAAATCTAGAAAGAGGTGCTTGCTACTTCGAATTTCAGTTTTATTTTTTCCACAAATAATACATCTTGGATTTATTAGGTCTATGCCATCAAGTACTTTTGAACAATTTTCACATTGATCTCCTCTTGCATGCTCATAATTACAGTTTGGACAAGTACCAATTACATATCTATCTGGAAGATTTCTTTCACAGTTTAGACAGTAAAGAGTTTGAATCTTTTTTTCTTTAATAAAACCATTTTTATGAAGTCTCAAGAAAAGATGTTGAGTCATCTCAGTATTTTCTGCTGTATGCGTTCTACTAAAAAGATCAAAGGAAAGACCAAAACGTTCGTAAATATCCTTTTGTTTCTTGTGCATCATCTCAACGAATTCTTCAACTGGTATACCAGCTTTTATTGCGGAAACTTCACTGGGTGTCCCGTGATCGTCTGTTCCGCATACTGCAAGAACTTCTTCTCCTCTTTGTCTTAGGTACCGGGCAAATATATCTGCTGGTAACAAAGAAGAAACTAAGTTCCCGAGATGCTTTACAGTATTGACATAAGGCAAAGCGCTAGTTATTAGATATCTCTTTTTTTTGATTGACACTTCATAACACACTCCTAAATATTCTCGAGAACTGTTGAGAATAAATTATAGTAGATTTTTCTACAGCGTTTCTGGTGTGGAGATTATATATAACTTTTTTGAAAATATGTAAGTTAATTTAGTATTCTTCGAATAAAATTAGGAAAAAACAGTTATTGTAGGAGTTTCAACCAAACCTACAAGTGAATCATTTACAATCCCTACATTATCAATTAACCTGAAATGAAAAGTAATATTCCTTTGTTTATGTTTGCCAAATAATCCTTTTCTCATTGAAGGTGTTTTCCAATCAAATGATTCTAAAACAAAATTCTCTCCTTTTTTAATCCTTGTTTTTAAATGATACCTCTTTAAAACTTTCAATTTTTTATTATCTATTATTTGTAAAATATCAATTTCACGGATGTCTGCATTCGTTTTAAACATCATTTTTGGAGTGATTGCAGTTTGAAAATTCTCTTTAACTCTCGTTTTTAATGGGGGATTACCAAGTAATTTTAGATTGACTACTGTAGATAGTGGTGGTGGTACCTTGGTGTACATAGAAGCACTACTTCCTTTAGCATTGAATATTGCTAATAGATACCAAGATGAAGAACAAATGCTTAGAGGTATTGTTATTGGTAAATCTAAGCTGAAAGTTGCTTGGTTGAATCTTGCCTTCTTCTCATAGAGCTTCATTATGCCTCTTTGACCGAAAGCGAAAATAGTAATCTTTCCTCGCAGATTTCGTTTTGATGCTTTTACAGAAATATTAGCAAATGAATCTCCCGCCTTATTGGGTGGGGTAGTTAATTTTCTGATTGCATGATTCCCATTTGATGTTGTATTATAAATATAGCTTATTTTATTAGCAGTAGCTAATGGTTTCCTTGTTTTACCATCTAAAATCACAAATTTTAATTTGAAATCTCCAGAATAATTTCCTATATCAATTGGAATTGGTAGATAACAGAAATCTCTTAATGATGTTCTATCTAATGTAAGTGATTCATGAAAAACCTTCCGTGAGAATCCTCCTTTTTTATTCATAGGAAAGAATTCTGCTTCAATTTTTATTGGAAGCGAAATCATTGATTGTAAAATTGATCTTTTCCAGTTAATTTTCAGAGAAGGAATGAATACAGGATATTCACATTTATTAGGAAAATTATGAATTGAAATATTTCTTACAAATTTTGAATCTTTATAGAATTCTTCTTGTGAGATAATTGTAGATACAGCAGCAGTTTTTGTTGTTGATTTCATCGTTTTTGGTGATACTTTCTTTGTTTTAGAAGAAAGCATACTTGAAGTTCTAGTTCTTTTATTAATTGTTGGTTTGGGAATAACTGTTTTCTGTGTTTTGTAATTATTTCTGACTGTAGTTGAAGCATAAGCTTGAGTTGGTGTTTTAGAAACAGTTTTTCTTTCATAGTTTTTTACAGCAGATTTTGAAACTAAACTTTTCTTTCTGGTAGGTGGTTTTCTTGTTTTTGTTTTTGTAACTTGTCTCTTTTTTACTGGAGTCTTTACTTGTTTTTTAGTAGATGATTTCCTCTTTGTTGGAGCTTTTCTTGTTACTGTTGATTTTTGTTTTTTAACAGCTGTTGTTGTCCCTTTAGTAGCAGATGGTTTTTTCACCGGTGGTTTTCTTATTGTTGGTGTAATTGATTGAGCTCTTGTAACAGGTGCATGTATTGGTCTTGTAGAAGGTTTATATGTTGAGGGTTTTGGTGGAGCTTTTTTAGCTTTTTCCAGTAATTTGACTCTTTCTAGTCTCTTTTTCTCTAATTCGCGTTCTTTCTTAACTTTCTCTCGTTCTACTCGTGCAACTTGCATTTGTTTAGCTTTCAATCGTGCTCTTTCTTTAGCCATATTCTCTTTTCGTCTTTTTCTTGAGTCTTGTTGTAAACTTCGTGCTAAAGATGTTCTTGATGTATCGAGAGTTTTCACTGGTCTTGCAGCTTTAGTTTCGATAAACTCATTCATTGATTTTTCTGGTTGACCTAACAATTCACTGAAAATCTTTCTTGGTTTTCCATTTAACAAACTAACACTATTAATTACTCGAGAAACGTCATTATGGTTTTGTTCAAACAAGTAAAGAAGAAAAGTTGCTGTAGATATTGGTGGAGCAATTCTTGCAGTTCCCCAGAGCATGATTAATAGAGGTTGGATTTCGCGTTCGGATATATTTAGTTCTCTAAGTTCTGGTTTTAGCCAAATTAGCAATGCTCGGAGTGATTCATAGATTTTTCCCGGAGGGCCGCCATTTTCTGGATTATGATTATAGTATTTGGCAAATATTCCTCCAGTGCTCTCTATTCCGGGGTCACCTTGGAATTTTGCAAACATTCCATAATTTACTGCACGTTTTCGATGCTCATATAATGTATTTCCTTTTATTTCTGGTATGGGAGTATTTGCTTGATTGAACTTTACTCCTTTTAATGCTAGTGCTTGTAAGAGTAAAATAATTGACATTCTTATATTCTGATCAAACTGAGCATCAAAAAATCGGCACTCGATAGTTCCATAGGTTGTGAATGGATAAGCATCAACATACCTATCATCAGGTATTTCTTTTCTCACATATCTCGAAAATTGTTGCTGTGTAAATGATGGTCCAACATGAGGTAAATATTCTGGGATATTAGGACCTAATTGACCTGAATTTTCTTTTAATCTGATACTCCTAACACAATCTGGTGCTAGAATAAGTGTTCTACCATCATCACCTTTCTTAAGGATGATTCTTCCATTTGGTTTTCCATCTACAAAAGGAGAGGTGCTTGAAAGAGCAATTAAATGAGGGATATATGCCCGAATCATATTATAAGCTGATTTTTTGTCTTTCTCATTTTTGAATCCCCCTAAGTGATGATGTTCTCCACACGTTACACCCGCTCGATATTCTGTTTGATAAGGATTAAAACCTAAAGGCTGAACATAATATCCGCTTGTGATGGATTGTGAGGCTGCAATATAAAGAGTATTTATCCACCAATCTAATTCTTCAATATATTCACATGGTGGAGTCACTAATTCTAATAACCAAGTAATTTGTGAAATATTGGGATCTGGACCAAAGATATTTACTGCAATAATTCTCCCATTAAATTGATATTGCATCTGAACATAGCGGATTATTTTCCCATGTCTTTCGACATCTTTCCGCGTTACACCCTTTATTTTATTGCGAATATAACCCGGTACATTTGATGAGCTAGAAGTTAATGATTTAAAGAAATTCAATGCTCCATTAAACATTTGATCCCAAACTGCAACTAGCTCTTTTCCATCTTCTAAAATATCTCCTCGTTTATTTGTAATGAAATTTTCAACTTCAATGCCATGAGTAAATGGTAACTTACGTAGGTTGTTTGATGATTGACTTGGTTTTTGAGGTTCTAAATTACTCATTGCAATCTCTTCCTACGTAGATTTTTTTTATATTACTCTTCAATTTATTTTGGTTTCTGATGTAATAAATAATCAAACAAATATTGCTGAGTGAATGGATAGTTGTCTTCTTGTTCTTCTAAAATCTTAGTTATTTTAGAAGCATAATCCATCAATTTTGTTACTTCAGAAACTCGTATCTTATTATTTTCTTGTTGTTGAATTACGAAACTTCTTCTGAGATCAATTATATCTGCAAAGATATTGAGAATGTAAATTTCTTCGTAAATATTATTTCCAGAAGGATCAAATAATGAATCCGTATTATAATAAACACCTGATATTGAACATAAATTAGAAACAACATCTGAGAGTTTACTTTGAGAGGACACATAAAGCACTTTATCAAAATCTCTTTTAGTTACTTTAGATTCCTCAATTCCTTTCCTGCCAATTACCTTATCTGGCCAATATATCTTTAGCATACGTAAAGCATTCAATCCTAAAATATGTCTAATATGATCAAAAGTAATCCCGATCTCTTTTGCTTCGTTAGACAAAAGGAATGATAAATGATCACTTGCTTGTGGAACACTAAAGTAATTGTGATCTGAACCATACATTGTTGATTGGTACCAATCCTCAACTAAATCAATGCAATTCTTATAGAATATAACGGAATCATCCCCCCTCATACCGGAAGTTTCAGTTTTTACATTTGGATCTGCAAGTATCTCAAACATACCTTTAGTTTGATAATCAAATCCAAAATGTCCTATAATTACTGTAAAATCATCATTCTTTGTTCTTTTACGAACTTCCATAACTACTTGGTGAATTTCTTCTGCTGTTTGATAGTTTTGACAATCGAAAAGAACAGGTAATTTATAATCCACAGCTGTTTGAACAACATTAATTACTTTTTCTGAAACAATTTCCTCTATCCATTTTTCTGATAAAGGATGAAGCTTAAGGCCTCTAGCTCCATATTCTACACATCTTGTAATTTCCTCTAAAGCTTTTTCACCATCATTTGGATCTACACGACAGAATGGTACCAATCTTGATCCATATTCTAATGTTTGAGCTCTTGTTAAAATATAATTATTTGATTTTACAAAATGTGGTGATGTTCTATCAAAAAGAATATCATGTAATGGAAAAGTTACAATCTTATCTACAAACCATCCAAGGTTTTGTGTACTTCTTTTTTCACGAAAGATATCTTCCTGTAATCTTGTTGCTGGTTGTGTGAAATTTTTAGGATTTTCAGGAGGAGAATATGCAAAATCTTCCTGATATAAAGTCATTCTTTTATGAATATCATATTTTAATTTCTCATAGAAATCTAAATGATCTTTTGGACGTATAATGCGATGATCTTTACCTTTTCCTCTAACAACTTCTTCTTTGCCTAAATGCGTGTGTGTATCCACAATATTCAACTTTAGAGGTTTCTTTTGTTGCTCTTCTTTATCAAAGACGATTATCATGTACTTTAGCCTCACAAAATCGTAATGTAACATTCTGTTTATTATACTATTATTCAGATTTAATACTATATATAGAGATATTTACATACACTTACATAAAACTACAAACATCAATAAAAACCCTTTTATTTATGCCAAATGTTGCAGGATAAATTATCTATAGTGAGATTTTTATCCCTAGATTTAATTTCTGAGCATTAATTAATATTTGATTTGCTGTGATAATATCTTGAACTGCATTTCCAACTGATTTATACAAAGTAATATCATTTTTTGTTTTTCTAAAGTAAGTATCCTTTGTAAGTAGTTCACCCAATTCAGCTATTATATTATTCTTGGTAATTATTCCCTCTTTGATTGGTATAATTAAATCCCCTGCTTCTGATAAACAGGATTCTTTGTGATCTACAAAAATTTTTGATCTTCGAATTGTCTCGGAAGGAATTTCACGAATGTTTGGTTTATATGAACCTATAGCATTAATATGAACTCCACTTTTAATATTATTATCAGAAAATACTGGTGTAAGGGAATTTGTTGCTGTACAAATAATATCTGCTTCTTTTAATTCTTGAGCTGATTCGGAAAGCAGAATAGGGATAGAAAGCTTATCACTCATTTCTTCAGCAAATTCTTTTGCTCTTTTTTTATTTGTATCATAAATGAATGCTTTTCTAATTTGTCTAACAGAACAAACAGCTTCGAGCTGAGTTCGACCTTGTTGTCCTGCACCAAAAATTGAAACTATTTTTGAATCTTTATTTGCTAATAAATCAGTAGCTAAACCTGATCCTGCACCTGTTCTCAAAGCAGTAAGGTAACTTCCATTCATCATTGCTATAGGGCATCCATTTGTTGAATCGAAAATTAAAACTAGTGCATGAATTAAAGGTAAATTTTTTTTAGGATTATCATTAAATAGATTGATAACTTTCAAACCAATCTTTTCTACATTTGGTATAAAAACAGGCATAATAAGTGAATCACCATTAAATTCAGGTATACCAAGATGTATTCGAGGAGGAATAACTGCTTTATTCTCCGTTAATTGAATAAAAGCTTCTTTCATTGTTTCGATTGCTTGTTGCATAGGTAATGCTTGTTTCACATCCTTAGACGATAATATCTTGAATAATTTATTTGTCATCTTTTTTTCCTCGCTTGAAAAAAATACTCTTTTAATTTTTTTAACGAAGTATAAAACCATTTTTTAACGAATCATTAGGATCTATAAAGAATTCATTTCTACCTATAATATGTGCTGTTCCTTCCACTCGAGGTATAACTGCTTTATAAGGACCATACTCGATCGCTTTTACAATGCTTCCTTTATAACGACTATCTATAATGCTCTCAATAACCATTTGTTCTCCGATACCAATTTCTCCTCTCATGTGATGAATAGCCATTCTAGCACTAACACCAGTACCGGTTGGACATCTGTCAATCTCTCCATTTGCAAATACACAAACATTTCTACTGTCTGCTTCATCAGATAAAGGTTCATCAACGAAGATTATTCCATATAGGAAGCTCAATTCCTTTTCAAATGGATGTACTATTGATTGTTTATCAATAATAGCTTTCTTTATTTCCACACCACTCTGTATTAATTTCTGAAAATTCTCTGGAATTAAAGATAAACCAATCTCCTTAGCATTAACAAAAGCATAAAACGCACCTCCAAATGCAAGATCATACCTAATTTTTCCTATAGATTGTATAGTTACCAATTCATCTAAAGCTAATACAAAAGATGGAACATTATGAAAATAAACACTTTTCACTCTATTATTTTCAATTTTAGCATACGAAGTAACTAAACCTGCAGGGGTATCAATTTTAACTTCTGTTTCTGGAGATTTCATTTGTAAGAAACCTGTTTCAATTAAAACTTTTGTTAAAGTAATAATCGCATGCCCACACATTGTACTATAGCCTTCATTATGTAAAAATAAAACACCAAAGTCAGCTTCTTGGGATACTGATGGTGTAATTAAGCATCCATACATATCAGCATGTCCTCTTGGTTCCCATAAAAGAGAGGTTCTTAGGTGATCATAATTTTCTTTAACAAATCGACGATATTCAAGAATTGTTTTTCCTTTTATTTCCGGGAATCCACTAACTATAATACGTAAAGGCTCTCCAGCAGAATGAGCATCAATAGTTACAATCTTCAACCAATCATCTGGTGGCATCCAATTGATAAGTGAGCTTAATTTTTTGGAAATAGTATTCATTTAATTCACCAAAATAAAATATATTGATCGACAGAATGATATAGTATTCTTTATAAAATAAAATTAGTTCCAATTTACTGAAAAATTTTTTCTGTAACAAGAATTTAGAAATTCATTTTAGAATAACAAAATTTAAATAAAGAAAGAAAATTAGCCAAAAAATGATTTAGCTAATAACCAAAGATCTTTGGAAACAACCTTTCTTTCTGCTACTGCTCTTTCTATCGGAACATCCACAATCTGTGTTCCTTGTAAACTTGCCATTCTACCGAACTTGCCCTCAATGATTAGCTCAGCTGCTTTTGCTCCATACCTCAAACCCAAGAATCTATCATAAGCACTTGGGGGGCCACCTCTTTGAATATGTCCAAGTGTTACTCCTCTAACAGGTAATCCTGTTCTTGCTTTAATTTCCTCTGCTAAAAATTCCCCAACTTTAAGATCCGCTAAAATAACATTACCAAATGAATCCTTACCTGCTTTATCGATTTTCTCCTTCATTTCAGGAAAAACTACTCCCTCTGCGATAACCACAATACTATAAGTTCGATTGCCTTCATGTCTATTCTTTAGTAAATTGCATAATTCATCAATTGAATACTCAAATTCAGGTATAATTATTGCATTAACATTACCAGCCATTCCAGCCTCTAATGCAATCCAACCTGAATGTCTTCCCATTAATTCTAAAACAAAAATTCTATGATGTGACTTAGCTGTTGTTCTTAATCTATCTATAGCATCAATTGCTATGTTTATTGAAGTATCAAATCCGAAAGTTTGATCTGTTGCTTCTAAATCATTATCAATAGTTTTAGGTACTCCTACAACATTCGCACCCTTTTCATTTAGAATTTTGGCTACTCCTAGAGTATCATCTCCTCCACATGCAGCAAAAGCATAGATATTTTCATTTTTCAAGGTTTCAAGTATTTTTTCAAAACCATTGTCAATTTTTCTTGGATTTGTTCTCGAAGAACCTAAAATCGTTCCACCTTCTTGTACAATTTCCTTCACCTTTTCAAGTGTAAGTGCTTCAATATCTCCTTCAATCAATCCTTTCCATCCATCTAAAAATCCCACGACTTCATAACCTTGTTTGATTGCAGTTCTCGTAAAACCTGCTATTACAGGATTTAATCCTGGCGCATCCCCTCCACTTGTTAAAATTCCTACTTTTTTTGTCATGATTATTCACCGATTTTGTTTTCTCTTTGTTTGTTAATTAGAATGATTTCATTTTACTATTCAAAATTTTTTCTCTTCAAATAATAAAAATAAGCCTGGATTTCACCTCAAAAAATATTAATTACTAAAGATAATAAGATTTAACGGTTCATAGGTTTATTACATATGATTTAGGTGTATAATTATGAGTGGTTATAACTATCGCTGGGAAAAAGAGTTTCAAAGAGAAAAAGCTGAAGAAAACCTTAAAAAATTTATTAAAAAATATGTTGCTAAATATAGCCCATTTTATAAGAAATGGTTTGATGAAAATAGCATTATCCCTGCTAATATCAAGAATATTTCTGATATACAAAAAATACCCTCTATTACTAAAGAGCACCATATTAAAGATCCTAGTTCTTTCATTATGTTACCATATATGCCAGAATGGTGGGAGTGTATAAATGAAACTGAACATTTATCTCAATTTGATATTTTCAAATATTGGTTAAAATCTCTCAATAAATTATATCTAAGAGAGGTATTTGGAAAAGAACCTTTGACATATAAAGAACGTATTATAATTGAAGCTGTAAATGATTGGTTACCAGCTCATTTCCATAATACTGGTAGTTCATCTGAACCTTTATTGATAACTTATACAAAGAGAGATTTAAGTAAAAATATCCCTGAGATTGCTGCACAAATTTATACTACTGGTTTTAAATCAAATTGGGAGGTCTTTAATTTAATACCTGCTTCTCCCACTATTAATTTCTTCCAAAGCGTTTGGACTCCTTTAACAGTTGGAGGTGGTACCTTCTTTTCTTGTGGAGAGGAAATGACTACTATTGATTCTCAAATCTCACTAGCCAATAAAATTACTTTTGAAGTTTTTCTTGGAACCCCTTCATATATTACATATTGGTTAACCAAAGCAAAAGAGAAATTAGAACAGAAGAAAATTTCGGAAATAAAAAGCATAAAATTATGTATTTTAGCTGGAGAATTTCTGTCAAAAGAACATAAAATACAAATCAAATCACTATTCGAATCTATAGGTTCCTCCCCGCAAATTATTGAAAGTTATTCAAATAATCGTGCAAAAGTTTCTTTCATTGAATGTTCAGAAAATTCGGGTATACATTTGAATCCACGGTATTTCAATTGGGAAATATTAAATCCAAAAACGCTTGAACCTTGTGAAGACGAAGGTTATTTATGTTTTAGCCATATTGATTGGCGTGGAACAGTATTTTTGCGGTTCAATACTGGTGATTTAATTCAAGGATTAGAATGGAAAACTTGTGAACATTGTGGATTAACATTACCAACTATTAAAGGACCAATTGTTAGAAGTCAAGATGATTATTTCACTTTAAAGAAGAGAAAAATATCTAAATTCACTCTTGAGAATTCTATTAAATCAATACTAGGTATTAGACTCTTTCAATTAATTATCTCAACAAATAAAATAGTTGTCTATGCTGATTTAGATGAAAAGAAAAAAGAAAAAATAATTCAAGAACTTTCTGAAAAAATAGAAAATATAACAGGTATAATCCCAACAATCATAGTTGAGAGTTTAGATACAATAAGAGAAAAATTATTTTCTAGAGGAATACTGAAAGCTGAATATATTATCATCAAATAAATAAAAACACAAAAAAAATAAATGAATTCCTCCAAATTTTGGAGGATATTTTATTTTACAGGTCGTTTATCTAAAGTATCAAGATAATAAATAACTGAGGTAACTGCTAAAGCCAATAGAAGAATTGCTGCGACTAAACCTATCCAGAAAGTTGGAGAAATTCTTACTGTTGTCGGAATAAAGTCTTTATCACCGGGCCATCCTTCAGCTGGTCTAGGTGAACCAAAAATCCATCTTTCGTAGATAAAGCTACCTATAATATAGAGAACAATTCCAACGAAAATTGCTCCACCTCCAATAGGACCTGGTCTTTCACGAGTAAAGTAACATGACTTATTTGAATAAGTTAACCAAAATAGATAAACTGATCCAATAATACTGATCAAGAGTCCTAAACCAATAAGTACTGAAGCTGAAATTGGAAAATTCAATAATTCATCCACGGTACCAAAAGTATTGGGAGGAAGATTGTCAGATCTCCATCGACCGCTCCATTTTGTAAAATATGAAAAGTATGATCCTTCTTCACCAAAATGGTTAACATACGGAACTGCTAACGTAAATATAAGTAAGAAGAACGCTATTACAACTGCTCCTACTCCAAGCCATTTTTGAGATGGTCTAGTCATTTCGTAACCCAAATGATATGCCTCCAATAATTGTTAGGAATGGATTATAGTTTTTAATTCTTTTGATAATTTAACCTTTCTGATAAAAAAGGTTTTTTTAAATTTTCTTTTATAAATGCTTTTTATTTAACTTATCTGTCATTTTCTTAATTAGGAAATTATTTTTTTATAAGATAAATCATAATTACAACAATTTTAATTCTTTGAGTGAGTAATAATGTCCAAAGATTTTACTATTCATATTAAATTCTGGATTGAAAAAAAAGGCGAGTCAATTTTAGGACCAGGTCGTATAGGTATTTTAGAAGCTATTGATAGAACAGGTTCTTTAACAAAAGCTGCTAAAGAGTGTAATATTTCATTTAGAAAAGCATGGAAACTAATTAATGAAATAAATGAAAAATTAGCACAACCAATTATTGTAACAGAGCGTGGAGGACAAGGAGGAGGAGGAGGTTCACAACTTACTGAATATGGTAGAAAACTTATCAAACAATATAATGCAATTCAGTTAAAATTAGAAGAAATAGCAAACGATACAAATATCTGGTTGTAATGACAGTTTTGTATGAAAAATTTTTTTTAGAAAGATTTAGGTATTAAAAACAACTTATTCTTCACTTTCTTCCGATAGACGTTTTCTTTCTTCTCTTAGTCTATCTAGAAAGCTAAAACTAGATTGTTCTTTTTCTTCTTTAATTTCTTCTTGAACTTCCCTCTGAATTTCAGGTTGTTCTGATATAGGTGGTGTTATTGAACTAATTGGTTGTGTAGCAGTTTTTTCTGGTTCTGTGGGTGGTTCTATGGTTTGATAATCTTCTTGAGGAGTTGTTGGAGGAGTAAGTGAAATGGGTTGTGTAAATGATGGTTTCGCTTCTTCCTCTACTTCCACTGTTGGTGGTTGCACTAATTGCGTGTCTGGTGTTGTTGGTGCTTGTAGAGAAGGTGTTATAGGAGGTTCGTAATCTTCTGTCGGAACTCTGCCAATTCCGAGAGGTTGAGCACTTATATGTTGAGAACCTGAAACAACTTGAACTTCTGGTTGTTTTGGGTGGGTTACATCAACTAATTCTGTTGTTGGTAAATCCATTCCTTTCTTATCTAATATCATTAATCGACTAATTGCTTCAAAAGTTTCTGTTATACCTATTCCTTTTAGACTTGTAGTTGGAATATAAAACGGAATGTTCAAGTTTTTTGCTTTCTCAATTCCCTCATCATCTAAAACTTCACGTAATTCTTCTACATCGTTTTTAGTACTTACAAGAACTTTTGGTACATCTTTATCTTCCAATTTTCCAATCCAGCGTTCAAGAGAATCGAGAGTATCTCTTCTGGTAGTATCATAACATAGAATAGCTCCATGGGCACCCTTAGTAAATATATTACTAATTTCTGCAAATTGATCTTGACCGCCGATATCACAAATTTGTAAAGTAATATCTTCACCATCGACGTTTAATTTTTTGCTGAAGAAATCTGCACCTATAGATAGCTTATAACTTCCAAAGAATTCTCCGGTGGTTAAATAATTGCATATGGATGTTTTACCAATACCACCGTCACCAAGGACGACCACTTTGAAGAAAGTTGCCACTGATTGATGTCTCCAGATTTTTTTATGTTTTGTTAAGTTATGGTTAAAATGTTTTGAACATTATTAATTACATATTCCCTACTAAAAAGGACTATTTAAGTTTTCGATACGTACAAGTCTCTGACAAAAATCTAGTTTTCTCTAAATTTAAGAGAATTATTCTTATTAGTTCAAGAGGTCGTTTAATAAAAAAAGTATATAATTTTACTCAAAAAAAACACAAATCCTTTAATTATAATCCTTTTAAGA
>Ga0307377_10000272_pt1 | contig 71675 bp, 75 predicted proteins | sample TR3MG_FD_202535 | JGI IMG/M metagenome (GOLD analysis project Ga0307377, IMG submission 202535) | Soil microbial communities from Risofladan, Vaasa, Finland - TR-3 | ecosystem: Environmental > Terrestrial > Soil > Coastal area > Acid sulfate soil | place: Finland: Risofladan, Vaasa | collected... | reverse complement strand
ATTGCTGGGAAAACCGGGACCGCCCAGATTCCCATTGCTGGCCATTATGATCCGGAAAAAACGATTGCTTCTTTTGTTGGTTTTGCGCCGGCCGAGGACCCTCGTTTTGCCATGTTAGTTACCCTCATGGAGCCTCAAACTTCTTCTTGGGGATCAGAAACAGCCGCCCCGCTTTGGTTTGAAATTGCCCAAGAAATTTTTCGTCTCTGGCAAATAGCGCCAGAGAATTAATTTTACATGGAATGATATAATTTCTATAGGTTTTAAAAATGAAAACTATGGCCTTACGAATTCCCCAGAAAGCTAAAAATTGGCTTAAGCATCTACCTTTAGCCTTTTTGGCCCTGGTTTATTACCGTTTTCCCTCCAGAAAGTTGAAAGTAATCGGGGTTACCGGTACAGACGGCAAGACAACCACTGTTAATTTAATTTATCATCTTTTGCACGAGGCAGACCGAGCAGTAGGGATGGTTTCCACGGTTTCAGCCAGGATTGGCAGTGAAGAGATTGAGACCGGTTTCCATGTAACGGCTTCTAACCCTTGGTTCTTACAGAAATTGTTACGCAAGATGATAGAGGAGAAAAACAAATATTTGGTTTTGGAAGTGACTTCTCATGGTTTGGACCAATTTCGCTTTTTTGGCATTGATTTTGAGATTGGAATTTTGACCAACATTGCTCATGAGCATCTTGATTACCATGGGAGTTTTAAGAACTATCGCCAAGCAAAGTTAAGGCTTTTTCAAGGTTCAAAAACAGTAATTTTAAACAAAGACGATCCTTCGTTTGATTTTTTTAAAGAGAAACTTTTGGCTAAAAAATTAATCACCTATAGCCTTAAAAGCCAAGCCGATTTTACCCCTAAAAATTTTGATTTTAAGACAAAGCTAATAGGTGATTATAATCGTTACAATTGCTTGGCAGCGGCAGCGGCAGCTTTTAGCCTAGGCCTTAAAAAAGAGACGATTAAAAAAGCCTTTTTGAGTTTTCCCGGTCTTCCTGGCCGGATGGAGGAGATCAGCGAAGGCCAGAATTTTAAAGTTATAATTGATTTTGCTCACACTCCCCAGGGTTTGGAGCAAACTCTCAAAGCTCTCAAAAAATTGAAAAAGAAAAAAGGGAAATTAATCGTTGTTTTCGGCTGTGCTGGCGAGCGTGATAAACAAAAAAGGCCGATGATGGGTGAAATAGCCGGAAAATTAGCTGATTTGGTGGTTTTAACGGCCGAGGATCCGCGGACAGAGAAGGTGAGAGATATTTGTCAGCAAATTGCCTTGGGTTGCCAAAAGGCGAACTGCAAGTCGATGGTGATCGTTGATCGAACTCAAGCAATTGAATTTGCCGTCTCTGAAGCTCAAAAAAACGACATTGTCGTTATCTGTGGCAAGGGTCATGAGAAAACAATCTGCTTTGGAAGGACCGAGTATCCCTGGTCTGATCAAGAAGCAGCCAAAAAAGTTTTAGAAAAGCTAGTTTTAAAAGAAAGGAAGAAAAAATGAAACTTTTTTTTGGAGAATTTAAACCTGATTACCAGAGATACCATTTTCCCTACCAAGTTTGGTTGCTCAAAGAGCCTGGAGACGAAGTAGAAAAAATTTATGAAAGAGGTTTTTTACCTATTCGCAGTATCGCGGATGTCTATTATCTTTGCCGCAGTCTTCGGGTCAATTTGGCTGAGTTTGAGCTTTCAAGCGAAAACCGCCGCATTTTAAGAAAAACTCAAAATATTGTTTCCCGGCTTTTGCCTCTTTCAGAATTTAGCTACACTCCTCAAATTCAAAAACTTTGCAAAGACTATGCTGAGCAAAGATTTGGCAAAGGAATTTTTCCGGCGGCGGCTATCAGAAGTATTTTTCGGGGCCAGGTTTATAGCCATATTTTGGTCTTTAAAGACAATCAAAAACAAAAGGATGTTGGTTGGGCAGTCTGTTTTATTAATGAAAACTTGCTGCAATATGCTCATGCTTTTTATGAGCTTGACTATTTTGAGCAAAGCCTGGGTGCAAGAATGATTTTAGAAGCAGTATCAGGGGCTAAAGAGGATAACAAAAAATTCGCCTATTTAGGAACCGGCTATGAAAAAAGCGCTCTTTACAAAACTGAATTTAAAGGAGTGGAGTTTTTTAATGGCTTTAGCTGGAGCCCAAACTTAAAAGAGCTAAAGGGATTACTTAAGCGGGAGTCAAAGGAGTATCTTTTGCGAGATAAAGACTATTTGGATAGTTTTCACGAAGGCGATTTACACAAGCTATTGGATAATTTTGGTGTTCGAGTAAATTTCTAAGACAAAATGAAGAAAAGAAAGGCATATTTCGTCGGAATTGCTGGCAAAACAATGGGGTCGTTAGCCAAGGCTTTTAAGGACTTAGGCTGGGAAGTTTCTGGCTCGGACCACAAAGGTGTTTATCCACCGATATCTACTTATCTGCGGGAGAACAATCTGCCTTATATAGAAGGTTATGATGCCAAAAATGTTCCTGATGACGCTGATTTGGTGGTTGTTGGTCGGAGCGCGACAATGGTTGAAGCAGCTAACCCGGAGGTGGCGCGGGTAAAGAAACTTGGTCTTTTAGTAATGTCCTTTCCTGAGGTCTTTCAGCAATATTTGGTTAAAGAAAATTCCATCGTCGTAGCTGGATCGTATGGCAAAACGACGACCACGGCTATTTTGGCCTGGATTTTGACTTGCGCCCGAAAAAAGCCTTCTTTTATGGTTTCCGATATCCCACTTAATTTTCCCGATGGGGTAAAGATTACCGACTCCAAGTTCTCTGTTATTGAGGGCGACGAAACTCCCGCTCTTGAAGGCAATTTTTTACCCAAGTTCATGTATTATAAACCGAAGTATTTAGTTTTGACGGCGACTAAATGGGATCATCCAGAAGTTTACAAATCAGAGGAAGCTTATCTTGAAGCTTTTAAAAAACTTGTTGAATTGATTCCATCGACGGGGTTTTTAGTTTATGAAAAGAGGAATGTTAATTCGTCAGTCGTGGCGAGAGCTTCTTGTCGCAAGATTAGTTATTCTTTGACTGATAGGACAGCCGACTATTTTGTTAAAAGTTACTCTTCAAAGGAAGGAATGACCAAGTTTAGAGTTAGAGATTTGGACCTGGAAACGATTTTGGTCGGTAAACATAACCTAGAAAATCTGTGTGGGGCGGTGGCGTTGTCTCTTGAGCTTGGTTTAGAACCGGAAATTATCCAAGAAAGCGTAAGGACTTTCAAGGGAGTGAAAAGTCGGCTAGAGCTTTTGGGAGTTTACGGTGACCGATTTATTTATAACGATATTGCCCAATTTTACGAAAAGGTTAGGGGATCGTTGGACGCTTTAAGAGATGTTTTTCCGGACAGGAAAATTATTTGCGTTTTTGATCCCTTTGCTACGGCCTTGAAGTATCAAAAAAGCCTTGATTGGTATCCGAATACCTTTGACAAAGTTGACCAAGTGATTATCGGTCAAGTGAATTTTCTTAAAAAGATTAGAAAGGAAGAAAGAGTGACTGGTAAAGATATTGTTGAGGCAATTTCCCAAACCCAGCCGAATGTTTTTTACGAACCTCTGGATGAAAAAATAATTGATTTTCTGATTAATAAAACCAAAAAAGGCGAGGTAATTGTTTTTATGTCTTCGGGTGGATTAAGATTTACTAATTTAATACAAGATACAATTAAAAGATTAACGAATTAACGGATTAACGAATTATTAATAATTCCTCTTTTAATACGTTAATAGACAATTTGTTAATAATTAATATTTAAAATATGAATACTAAATATCAAGAAATTATTCAAAAACTGGGCAAAGGAAGGGTTTTGTTAGACGAACCGTTGGCAAAATATACTACCTTTAAGATTGGCGGCCCGGCTGATCTTTTTTTTGAGGCGAAAACCGAGAAAGAACTAGTAAAAGCAGTTGATTTGGCCAAAAATCTTAAAGCCCCCTATTTTATCTTAGGTCAAGGCTCAAACGTTTTAGTCGCAGATAAAGGTTTTAGGGGTTTGACGATTAAAATGGGGATCGAAAGCCTTGAGATTAAAAACGATAAAGTCGTGGTAGGAGCAGGCCTTTCCTTAAGCAAGTTGACTAATTTATTGATTGAAAACTCCTTAACTGGACTGGAATTTATGGCCGGTATTCCTGGCTCAGTTGGTGGAGCGGTGGTTGGTAATGCTGGTGCTTGGCAAAAAAATATAGGGGATAGGGTTGTTCGGGTAAAAGTTCTTAATCCCGAAGGAGAAACAAAGTGGCTTGGAGTCAAACAAAGTGGTTTTGAATACCGCTCCAGTCGATTTAAAAAAGGGAGCGAGATTGTGCTTTTGGTGGAACTGAAGTTAGAAAAGGGGGATCGGCAGAAAATCAAAAAAGAAATTGAATCAAACTTGGCCAAAAGGACCTCTCAGCCAAAGGAGCCTTCGGCTGGTTGTGTTTTTGTTAATCCCAAGCCCCAATCAGCCGGCGCTTTGATTGAGAAAGCCGGTCTGAAAGGAGCGAGAATTGGCGGGGCCCAAGTTTCTCCCGAACATGCCAATTTTATTGTCAATATTGGTGGGGCAAGGGCGAGTGATGTTTTAGCTTTAAGTCGATTGATTAAGGAAAAAGTAAAACAAGAGTTTGGGATTGATTTAAAAGAAGAAATTGTTAAAATAGGTGAGTTTTAGGAGATCTCTATATATGGATAAGTTTTTAATTACCGGCGGCGCTCCCATTAAAGGAGAAGTTAGTCTTTGTGGAGCAAAAAACTCTGGCTTTAAGCTGATGATTGCCGCTTTATATGCGGATACACCAACGACCCTTTATAACTTCTCTAAGATTGGTGATGTTTTTTCCACGGCAGAGGTAATTCGAGAGCTGGGTGGGAAGGTGGCCTTTGGGAAAAACCATGTGATGCAAGTGACCTCTCGAGATTTATCAAGGTATAACCCTTCTCAAAAAAGCGGTGAAGTCTCTCGGGCCGCCAGTTATTTTATCGGTCCTCTGCTCCATCGTTTTGGTAAAGCGATTATCCCCAATCCTGGAGGCTGTAAAATTGGCCGGCGGCCGATTGATCGGCACATTGATGGCATCCGAGCCTTGGGTGGAGGTGTAAAGGTTGTTAATAGCAGTTATGAAATTACTGCCAAGAGATTAAAGGGCGCTCACTTTACCTTTAATAAAAGCACTCATGGTGGAACGGACATTATGGTTATCGCTGCCGCCACAGCCGAGGGAAAAACCATTTTGGAAAATGCCGCCGCCGAGCCGGAAGTGGATGATTTAATTGCTTTTTTAAATCAAATGGGAGCCAAGATTAAAAGGGTTAAATCGAGAACAATTGTGATTGAAGGTGTGGATGAATTTCATGGGGCTGACTATACGGTAATGTATGATCGTAATGAGGCAGTCACTTTTGGTTGCGCTGCTTTAGCGACTAAGGGAGATGTTTTTGTTCTCCGTGCCGATAAAGAAAATCTGAGAGCTTTCTTGGAGGCAGTCAAGAACTGTGGTGGCGGTTATGAAATCGAAGAAAGGGGAATTAGATTTTTCTATAAAGGCCCCCTGAAAGCGACTAGCATTACTACTCAGCCTTATCCTGGTTTTATGACTGACTGGATGCCCCTTTGGAGCATTTTAATGACTCAGGCAGAAGGGGAATCGATTATCCATGAAACGATTCATAATAATCGGTTTGCCTTTGTCCATGAGCTTTCTAAAATGGGAGCAAAAATAGAACTTTTTAACCCAGCGGTAAAAAACCCCGAAAAAGTTTATAACTTCAATTTGGAAGACGACCGACCGGAATATTTTCATGCGGCGAGGATTTTTGGGCCAACCCCACTTAAAGCGACTATTGAAGAAATTACCGATGTTCGGGCCGGCGCCTCTTTGATGCTGGCCTCTTTAATTGCTAGGGGTAAAAGCGAACTTTTGGGAGTCGAGCATGTCGATCGCGGTTATGAAAATCTTGACAGTCGCTTGTGCTCCTTAGGTGCAAAAATAAAGAGGATTAAAGCATGAGGAAAATCGGGCAATGGAAGAAATAAAAAAAATTTTCCATCAGGCCAGAAGAATTTTAGCCAAGGTTTGGCTGGAGATTAATTTGCAACTGACAGTCGTGGGTGTAACCGGCAGTTATGGCAAAACTAGTGCTGTTCGGGCCATCGCCGAAGTTTTATCAGTTAAATTTTCCACTCAAAGAACTAATCTTAATCTTGATACTCTTTACAATTTGCCAATCACAATTTTAAAAACCAGAGCTTGGAACGAGGTTTTAGTTTTAGAATATGGAGTTGATCACCTGGGTGAAATGGATTTTCATTTGTCTTTGGTTAAGCCCAAAATTGCGGTTTTAACTGGCATTACTCCGGTTCATGCCGAAAAAGGCCTTTTAGGCTCTTTAGAAAATATTGTCGCTGAAAAAAGTAAGCTGATTGAAGCGATTCCCGAAGATGGGCTGGCGGTTTTTAATTATGATGATAGAGAGGTAAGAAAAATAGGCCAGGGCTTTAAGGGGAAAAAGCTTTTTTATGGGATGAGTGAAAAAGCTGATATTTGGGCCGAAAACATTAAAATCACTCTTAAAGGGACAGAGTTTAGTCTTCATGATCAGAAACAAAAACTTAAAGTCAAAACTAGGCTTTTAGGTTATCCGGCAATAAGCACTTTTATGGCTGCTTATGCTGTCGCCCAGCACTTGGGTGTAGAGAGAAAAAAGATTCTTACCAGGTTGGCAGAGCTAAAGCCCCTTGAAGGCCGTTTTAGTCTTGAGCCCGGGCCGCTGGGAACAATCTTGGTTAATGATGCCAAGGGGGCTAATCCTGCCTCAACTTTAGCTGGTTTGCGCTCTTTGGCTGCTTTCCCCGGCCGAAAAGTAGCGGTTTTGGGTGAGATGGGCGAGTTGGGAGAATGGCAAGAGGAAATGCATCGAGAAATTGGCCAAGAAGTAACCAAGTTAAAAATTGATCTTTTGATAGGAGTTGGTCCACTGACAAAATTTATGATTGAAGAGGCCAAAAAAGGCGGTTTGCCAGCTTCCCAGGTTTTTTGGGCCAAAGATGTGGCTGAAGCAGCAAAGACTTTAAGAAAAAGACTTAAAAAGGGCGACCTTTTTTACCTGAAAGCCTCTCTTTTACGTCATTTGGAACGAATTATTCTCCTTCTACAAGGGGAGAGAGTTGATTGTCAAGCAATTTCTTGCCATTATTATCGTTCTTGTGATACTTGCCCTCGGCGAGTAAAATAATTTTAGATGATTTCGCTATATTTAGGCTTACTTATTTTTTCCTTCCTGATTACCAGTGTTTTGGTAGTTCCTTTTATAAACCTTCTTTATAAGATGAAATTTTATCGGCGTTTACAGACGACTCGAGATGCAGAAGGCAAAATCGCCAAAATTTTTGACAAGCTTCATAATATTAAGGCCGGTACACCGGTTGGAGGCGGATTTTTGGTAATTACCGTCACTTTTTTTCTTTACCTGACCCTTTTCCCCTTGCTTTCTTTTTTAGGAGCTTACATTCGGACCGCTTATCGGATGATGGATGAATTAAATATCCTCTTTTTTACTTTTATCTCCTTTGGCCTTTTAGGGCTTTATGATGATATTAAAAAGTTCTTTGGTTTTGAGAAAAGCGGTTTTTTTGGCTTAAGGCTGCGTCATAAATTTTTTATTCAATGGATTTTAGCTTTGGTTATTAGCTCGCTGATGTATTTTAACTTGAAGATTGATATTATCAATGTCCCTTTTTGGGGAGTTTTCCGGATTGGCCCCTTTTTTATTCCTTTAGCGGCCTTTGTGATTGTCGCTTTTGCCAATGCCTTTAATATTACTGATGGCCTGGATGGTCTGTCCTCGGGCTTGCTTTTAATTTATCTTTTTGCTTTTTGGATTTTATCCCATTTAATTTTAGACACTCCGCTTTCGGTTTTTATTGCTTTATGGATTGGCGCTTTAATGGCTTTTTTGTATTTTAATGTTTACCCCGCCCGGATTTGGCTGGGCGATGTCGGCGCTCTTTCATTTGGCGCAACCATGGCGGTGGTCGGACTTTTGGTGGGTAAAGCAGTGGCGATGGTGATTGTCGGCGGTATTTTTGTGATTGAAGCTGCTTCGAGCCTAATTCAAATTCTTTCCAAAAAGTTTTTAAAGAAAAAAGCTTTTGCGGTTGCTCCTTTTCATCTTTGGTTGCAAAACCAAGGTTGGGAAGAACCAAAAATTGTCATGCGGGCTTGGCTGGCGGGAATCATGTTGGCAGTTTTAGGACTTTGGTTAGCCTACATTTAATAAGATTCCCATGAATAAATCTGATTATGAAGAGATTGAGATTAAATTCTTAAATATCGATCCTCAGAAAATTGAAAGCAAGCTTAAAAAGCTTGGAGCCAAGAAAGTCTTTGAGAAAACTTACCGAAGAAGAGTTTTTGATTATCCAGACTTAAGGATGGATAAAAAAGGGGCTTGGCTAAGACTAAGGGACGAGGGAGAGGTAATTACTCTTGCTTTTAAACAGCGCTTGGGAGTTAAAGACCATAAAGGCCAGAGTAATGATTTAGGGATGGAAGAAATTATGGTGGAAGTCAGCGATTTTGAAAAGCTGGCAAAGATTTTAGGGCGAATCGGTTTAGTGGAAAAACATTACTTGGAAAATAAAAGGATTAGATATGTCTTGGAGGGCATTGAATTTGACATTGATTTTTACCCTCTAATTGAGCCTTTTTTGGAAATAGAGGCAAACAGTTGGTCAGAAATTGAGAGGGCGATTGGGCTTTTGGGTCTTGATCCAAAAAAGAAGCGGATTTTTTCGACCACCCAGGTTTATGCTCTAAGCGGCATTAGCCAGGAAGATTATCAGTGGCTTACTTTCGATAAAGTCCTTAAAAAAGACAGAGGTAAAAATGAGTGAGGACAAAAAAGAAACCTCAAAGGCGCTGCAAAACTTGTTTTATCAATACAGCCACCTTCCCCTTGGGGGAAAGGAAATTGTTTGTCCTTATTGGAAGAACAATTTAAGAAGAATGATTTTTGGGCCTTTTGGCGGTAAAGGCAAGCCAGAGCAAATTGTTGAGGCGACCAAAAAAGAGGCAGAAAAGGCAAGCATAGATTTAAACAAGATGAGGGAAAAAGAAATTCTTAAGTTTATGAAAAGAAAGAAAATTGGCATTGATTGTTCTGGTTTTGTTTTTTGGTTACTTGAGGCTCTTGATCGAGAAAAAGGGGGTCGGGGAATTGGGCTTTTAGCTCGGAAGACTAATGTCAAATTGTTGACTAGTGATAAAGTGAGTTTGGCAGTCGAGAGTCTGCCAAAAATCAAGGTCGGTGACCTTATCAGGCTAAATGAAGGCAAACATTTGGCAATTGTAATTTCACTTAAAAAGAAAGCTGATGGTGAATTGGTAGAAATTGAGTATGCTCACTCATCCAACCAGACTTTTTTACCTGGAGTTCATTTAGGGAAAATAAAAATAGTTGGCCCCGGGCAACCGCTAGAAAAACAAATTTGGCTGGAAAAAACTAAAAGAGGAAGAAATTACGGTAAAAATTTTTATTTGCCCTCAGAAGGAGATAGCATAAGAAGATTAAAGCTTTGGGCCTGACTATTTTTCTTCTTCGAGCAAAGAAACCAAAGGAGGGTTGGTAGAAAGCAATTCTACTTCAGCGCCACAATCCCGACATTCGAGGATTTCCCCGACTTGGGCATCAACAGGAATAGTGATTTTTCCTGGTTCGTTTTCCGGGCTATCGGCCTGGCAATCAGGACATTGAACAGTAGTAATCATAAAATCTGGTCTGCTGTTATATAATAGGCAGTAGCAGTTTAAGATATTAAGATAATTAATGGGAAAAAGCAAGCTTAAAATAAATCTTAAGAGAGACGACGAACAAAAAGGTATCTGGCAGTTTTCTTCTTACTTAAGTCCCCTGCCTGAGCACTTTAAACTCTCTTTGAAAGAAGGCTCAACCCCGGTAGTTGATTTTGAAAAAAATTTGCTTTTAAAAAGGGAAGATAAAAATCCCACTGGTTCACTTAAAGACAGGGGAATGGCTTACTTGGTCAGTTATGCTTACAGCCAAGGAGAGAAGAATTTAGTTTTGTCCTCCTCAGGCAACGCCGCTTTGTCTGCCGCCGCGTATTGCCGACTAGCTGAACTAAAGCTTCATGTTTTTGTTGCCCACAAAATTGATCCCCAAAAGCTAGCCATGATCAAAAAAACCCCTGCCCAAGTTTATCAATCTAGGCGGCCGCTGAGCGATTCAATCAAATTTGCCAAGCAAAAAGGCTTTTATAATTTAAGACCCTCAACTCATGCTTTTGGATCAGAAGGTTTTCAAACAATTGCTTTTGAGTTGGCCGAACTGACTCCTTTAGTAGAAGAGATTTTTTTGCCTGTTTCCAGTGGGGTCAGTTTGCTGGGGATTGCCCAGGGTTTTGCTAAATTGGGCTGGTTGCCTCGCCTTCACCTTTGCCAACCAGCTTCTTGTCCTCCCTTGGCTTCAGTTTTTGACCAAGACTATTCGGCAGAGAAAGAGAGTCTGGCTGATTCATTGGTAGCCAAATACACTCCTTTAAAAGAGGAGATTTTAAAAATAGTCAGGGAAAGTGGCGGAAGAGGTTGGGTAATTGAAAACCAGGCAATAAAAAAAGCCCAGTCAGCCCTAAGAAAGAAAAATATAAAAACCTCGGCTGAAGGGGCTTTGGCTTTAGCAGCAGTTTATAAAGCGAGAGAAAAAGGTTTTTCTTTGGAGAACACAGTTTGCTTGTTAACTGGCAGGGAATACTAAACTTGTGAATACTGATATTCTAAAGCAATTTAAGGAACCGGTTTTTTATATTACTAATGATGTGGAAAGAGCAATTGGTTTGGAGAGTCTTTTGCCCAACTATCATCTTGTTTGCTTGGATGACCATCCCTTGATTGATTATCTTATGGAAACAGGAGTTTCGGTTTTTTGTCTGGAAAGAGTTTTGGCTAAAAAAAACCTTCTTTTCCGCACTTCAGCCACAGTTTTGGCTCATCCTTTAACCCTTTCTTTTATTAAAGAAAAAGCCAAAGGCAGAAAACCGCGAATTTTGTTTTTCAAGCCCCAAAAAAAGCTGGAGATTTTAGCCCAAAGACACGGTTTCAAACTTTTGGGAAATAAAGCTGAAGTCAATCGCCTTTTTGAAGACAAAGTTTCATTTTTTAAGCTTTGTTTAAAAGAAAAAATTAAAGTTCTCCCCGGAGAAGTTCTAAAACTGTCCCAGGCTGATTTTGGCCTGCTTTCGCAGAAATATGGGTTACCTTTTGTTATCCAATTTGGCCGTGGCTGGGCAGGCAGTTCCACTTTTTTTATTGAAAGCCCGACTGAGTTTAAAAACCTGCAAGAGAAATTCGGCCAATTTAAGGTTCGGGTCTCTCGCTTTATTAAAGGCAAAACTGTTCTTAATAATGCCGTGATTGTCAAAAACCAGATTTTGCTCAGCAGTCCCGCTTTGCAAATAAAAGCCAACTTACCTCTGGCGCCCCATCTTGGAGCAACTGCTGGTCGTCAATGGCCGGCAGGATTAAGCTTTGGCCAAATTAAAGAGATTAATAAAATTAGTAGTCAGGTTGGGAGAATAATGGCTCGCCAAGGTTATCAAGGCTTTTTTGGTTTAGATTTTTTGATTGAAGATAAGGGGGGAGAAATTTATCTTTCAGAAAACAATGCCCGACTAACCGCCTCAGTGCCTTTTTATACCCAACTGGAGCTTAAAGCCGGGATTTTTCCGCTTTTAGGCTACCACTTGCTTGCTTTTGAAAATGAATTTTGTTTGCCAACGCCAAGCTATTTAGCTCCAGAACTTAAGGGAAGCGAAATTGTGGTTCGCAATTGCCAGCCCTCACCAGTAAAAATTTTAAAGACACTTGCTCCAGGAATTTATAGCCCGAAGCTTGAGTTTAAAAAAGAAAGCTATTTTTTGGAGACAGAGAGCCAAAGCCTTTTTTGGTTAAAAGCGGCTGCTCAAGGAAGAGTAGTAAACCCAGAAATTGAACTTTTTAAGATTAATACTTGGGCTGAGGTTTGTGAAAAAGATGGACAATTAAAAAAAGAGTATCAACAGTTAAGTAAAAGGATTTTGGAAAAAATAGTGTGGGAAAAATGCAAAACATAAGATTTTTAAAGCAAAAAGGAGACCGCTGGCTGTTTTTTTTGCCTTTCTTTCTCAGCCTTTTTGGCCTGCTAATGATTTTTGAGGCTTCTTCAGTCGCGGCTGGCCATGATTTTGGCGACCATTTTTACTATCTTAAACACCAGGCAGTTTCGTTGGTTTTAGGCGTGGGGCTATTTTTAGTTTTTGCTCGCCTTAATTACCGCTGGCTTAAAACTCTAGCTTTACCGGGTTTGCTGGTCAGTCTGGTTTTACTGGTGGCGGTTTTGATTCCTGGTTTGGGCCGACAGGTTTACGGCGGCAGACGTTGGCTGCAAGTAAATGGTTTTGGTTTTCAACCAGCAGAACTAACCAAACTTTCACTAGTAGTTTATCTGGCTACCTTGCTGGAAAAAAGAAAAGCGCTCTTTCCTTTTTTGCTGGTCGTGGGAGTAATTTTCTTGCTCTTGCTCTTGGAGCCGGATTTGGGGACCGCTCTTTTAATTTTAGCAATCGCTTTTTGTCTTTATTTTGTGGCTGGTGCTTCATGGCGTCGTTTAGGTTTTTTGCTGCTAGGAGGATTGGTTTTTGCTCCATTTTTAATTTGGTTTTCTCCTTATCGTCGTCAGCGGTTTTTGACTTTTATTGATACATCTTTTGATGCTCAAGGAGCCTCTTATCACCTTCGTCAGGTTTTGATTGCTTTAGGTTCTGGAGGTATTTTTGGTCGGGGATTGGGCCAGTCAAGGCAAAAGTTTATGTTTCTTCCCGAAGTAACCACTGATTCAATTTTTGCGGTTATTGCTGAGGAATTTGGCTTTTTGGGGGCTAGTCTTTTAATTTTTGCTTTTCTTTTTTTGCTTTATCGCGGTCTTCAGGTGGCCTTCTTGGCCAAAGATTCTTTTGCTCAATTACTAGTGGTAGGGATGGTAGCGACAATTGGTTTTCAAACAATTATTAATTTGGGAGCGATGGTCGCTTTAGTCCCTTTAACGGGTGTGCCCTTGCCTTTTATTTCTTATGGCGGTTCATCGCTTTTGGTTTGCTTAATTGGCATGGGAATTGTTTATAATATTTCAAAGAGTCTTCCTAAAACCAAAAAATGAAAAAAATAGTTATTTGTGGTGGCCATCATAACAGTGCCTTGGTAGTGGCGGAAAAACTAAAAGAAAAGGGTTATCAAGTTTTCTGGCTGGGTCACAAGTATTCAATGATCGGTGACAAAAACCCCAGTGCTGAGTATTTAGAAGTAAGCAAAAAAGGCTTTCCTTTTTATGAGATTAAAGCCGGTAAAGTCCAGCTCCAGTATCGCTTTTGGCAATACTTAGCCCGAATTCCTTTAGGTTTTTTCCAGAGTTTTAAAATACTTCGACAAATAAAACCAAAGCTGATTTTCTCTTTTGGCGGTTACTTGGGCTTACCGGTTGTTTACGTTGGCTATTTGTTGGGAATTCCCGCGGTTACTCATGAACAGACTGCGGTAGCAGGGGTGGCCAATAAGCTGATTGCAAAAGTAGCCAAAAAAATCTTTGTTACTTTTGAGTCTTCTGTAAAGTATTTTCCCAGAGAAAAAACCGTTTTAACAGGTTTGCCTTTAAGAAAAGAAATCTTTAAAAACAAAAAAAAGCTTTTTAACAATCAAAGAAAAACGATTTATATTACTGGCGGTAAACAAGGCTCTCATGTGATTAACAAAGCAGTTTTTGAAATTCTTCCTCAGCTTTTGGAGCGCTTTAATCTGATTCATCAATGTGGCTCAACCACACTTTTTGAGGATATTAAAAAAGCTCAAAAGCTTAAAAAAAGCCTTCAGGCCAAAGGCAAAAACTATTTGGTTCAGGAATATTTTTTCGAAGATAAGATTGGAGGAGTCTATAATACGGCTGACTTTGTCGTCTCCAGGGCTGGCGCCCACAGTATTTATGAACTTTTGGCTTTAAAAAAGCCAGCAATCTTGATTCCTATTCCTTGGGCAAACCAAAATGAACAGCTCAAAAACGCCCAGAAACTCAAAGACATGGGCTTGGCCAAAATTTTATCCCAGGAAAAAGTAGAAAAAGGCCAGCTTTGGGAGGAAATTTTGGAATTTGAGAAAAACTTGTCAAGCAAAAAGCCTAAAGTCCAATCACCCTTAGTTGAGGCCGATGCTGCTTCAAAAATCGTTTCCGAGATAGAAAAAATCCTCTAATCTTCTGATTTGCTTGACTTCTTTTCCAGGACAAGTTAATTTACACATCTGATGTGTGAAAGTTATAATGGGGGAAGAGTGGTCATAGAAGTTAATGGGAAAATAAGGCCCTTGGTGATGTGGCCGGAAATAGTGGTCCCTTTTCCAAAAGAAATAGTTATTCCTGCTTGTCTTGAAAGAAAAGCGACCAAAAAAAGTGTAGTCGAAAAAGTAAAAAAACTGAGTGAATATGACTTGGTTGTTTTGCCCCTGTTTTCTGCTTGGATGTCTGGTTTTGTTCTCGAGTCTTGCGCCCAGGAAAAGGGCCTGTCTTTTCCAACTAAATTGGGTTTAGGCGGAACATCAGAAATAATTGGCAATTTTGAAGACGAGAGCGGGATAATGCTGGAAGAATATCATAACCGAATAACCAAAGAGTCTTTTTCCCCGCTCAGAGCCAATGACGACCCCAAGATATTAGCTTTTTACTCATGGCTTGAGAGAGAAGCAGCCAAAGAAGGGAGTTTGGTTAATAAAGGAATTGATAAAATTGCCCTGAAAGCCGCGGCAATAGGTGCCAGAAAAATTGCGGTTGTGGATGAATCTGGGGTTGGAATAACACTGGGGATGCTGGTTCCTTTTATGGTCAGAAAAGCAGTTTCAGTAGAAAAGCTGGAAGCAATCAGACTCTTTCAGGCCGCCTGGCTTGGCGATGTCCTAATCGAAACTTTAGAAAAATCAGGCATAGGATGGGGCGATATTACTTCTTTTGAAAAAGGAATATTAATAAATGCGATAAGGGGTGGGATTCAAGTAGGGGGAGAACCCAGAGATTTAAGGGGGAGCGATTTTGTAGGAACAAGGTTTGATGCTAAGAATTTGAGAAATTTACACCAAAAAACAGTAGAAAGACTCAAGGAGTACGGAAAAACCCTGGCTTTGGATAATTCTTTGTGGATTTAGGCGGCCGCCTCAATACTGAGATAAGAAGCGGCCGCCCTTCGACCTCAAGCTAGTTGTTTGATACCCTGGCTCCTGCTTTTAGGGCCAGTTTGATTACCTCCTCGAACTCCGGGCACTCAATTTCCTCGAACTGGTCGAGGATCTTCCCGGGTTCGGAGAGACCAGTAGACTGCTGGTACATATCAACGCCTTCATTCGAGACGCCGACGTTAATTATGGCCAGCAGATCTTTTATCCACTCTCCTCCAGTAAGAAGGGGAGTGGTGACGCACGGTCCCTCGCAGAAGTAGAAGGCGTAGGAGACGGTGCCGTCTCCATTATCCCTCTTTCCGCACCAGCACGGCCTTTGGCCGCCTGGCTGGGTCGCCTCTCTTTGCGCTATCCGCCAGCAAGTAATGCGCTGGCGGTAGCGGGGGAGAGCTTTGTCGAGTGGATGACGAGGTTCAGGCCACCACCCAACAGCATCGGGGATTGGCGGATAGGCCTTTTCGAGCCTTATCGCAGGGTTGTCCGAACTCTGCACTCCGCCGGTGATCATCCAGACGAAAATGAAAGGTACTCCCCATCTTCCCGGGATGGCACCGGGTAGTTTACTCCCGTACGGGTTGAGGTAGTCTCCCATTGTTGGTGGGAGACTGGGGAGCTTAGGTTTCCCGCACGGGACTATCAGCGATTGCCCCGCGGAGATGTCTGGTTCCTCCAGCCCGTTCAAGTCCATAACAGCAAACGGGTTTGCCCCATACATTTCTGCGATGCCCCAAAGGTTTTCTCCATCTTGCACCTGATGGGTTGCCAATGGGACTGGAGGGGGAGTTGGAGATGGGCTGACTTGGTGCTTTGTTGTGCAGTCCGGCATTTCGAGTTCTAGGCCCACAGGCATTTGATTCCAATTTGAGATGCCGTTGTAGCGCGCCAGTTGGCCAGGGTCCACCCGGCAACGGTCGGCGATCCGCAGAACAGAATCGCCTGGCTGGACAACGTACTTGCAGCCGCATGGGCCTTCGGCTATTGAGTTGTGGGGTATGGAGGTTGCGATAAGGATCGCAGCCAGCAGCAACGTGAGAGCCTTCTTTATTGCTCTCATGGCTTTAGCCTCCCTTTTTGGATTATTGATCTGCCCAACGCAGACCGTAAGGCTAAAGCCAGCTATTCATAGCTTCAATCCTACGGCCGCGTTGGGTTTGTTTCCGTGCTTGAGGTTTTCAAAGAACAATTTGCCACATCTGTTTACAAGCATACTATGTAATAGATATGTAACAAATATGTTAATTATTTAAATATTTATCTTAAGAAAAGTCAAGTGGCAGTTGTTTTTTTACCGAGTTCTATATTTGCCAAGGGTAAAAAATTGCTTTATTATCTGCCTCCCTTGCCCAAACCCGAGCGTGAGAATCATTTTGAAGATCAACCAGAAAAGTCTCTTTCACAAACCGAAAAATTTAAAAAGAGGCTAAAAAAATCAATTGAGAAAATGGAAAAAGGTTTAGGAAGCAATAAAACAGAAAAGATAATTGAAGCGATGGAAAGAATAGAAGAGGCTCAAGTGACTCTTGATCAACTTGAAGAATTGCCTCCTTCGCCAGAACCAGGAGAGGGAACCACTGGTCAGCACTCCAGAAAAATTCGGCGCGGTAAAAGATAAGTTTTTTCTTCTTTCTTTTTTCTTTGTTTAGGTGTTAATATAGCCTTTGATGGATAATGCAATTAAGTGTCCTAATTGCGGGACTAAAATTGAAATTACCCAAGCTTTGAGACAAGAAATCGAAGAGCAAGTTCGGGTTTCAGAAAAAGCCAAATTTTCCCAAGAACTGGAAAAAGTAAAAAAAGAAATTGAGGAAAAAGCTCAAAAAGAGCAAGAAGAAAAACTGGCCTTAGAGATGGCGGATTTGAAAAAAGCTTTGGCAGAAAAAGAAGAGAAAATGGCTGAGTTTAGAGACCAAGAGCTTAAGCTTCGGGAAGAAAAACGAAAGCTGGAAGAAAGACAAAAAGAGTTAGCTTTAGAAGTTGAGCGTAAACTGGAGGAAGAGAGAAAAAAGATTGAAGCAGCCGCTTTAAAACAGGCCGATGAAGAGCACCGTTTAAAAGAAAAAGAAAGTCAAAAAGTGATTAATGACTTGAAAAAGGCTTTGGAAGAAGCACGGCGAAAAGCCCAGCAAGGCTCTCAGCAAACCCAGGGAGAAGTTTTGGAGCTGGACTTGGAGGAAACCTTGCGCAATTCATTTTCTCAAGATGAGATTGAGCCGGTCGGCAAAGGGGTTCGTGGGGCTGATGTTCGCCAAACAGTCAAAAGTAAAAGCGGGGTGGTTTGCGGGGTAATTTTGTGGGAATCCAAAAGAACCAAAACTTGGTCAGATAGCTGGATAGCCAAGCTTAAGGCTGATTTGCGGGCCGAAGGAGCCAATATTCCGGTGATTGTCAGTGAGGTTTTGCCAGCTGAAGCCCAAAACGGTTTGGGAGTTAAGGAGGGAGTTTGGGTAGTGGCTTTCTCTTTGGTTTTACCGCTGGCAGTTTTAATTCGTAAAAACTTTCTTGAAGTGGCTTATCAAAAAGTAACTCAAAAAGATAAGGGCCGCAAGGCTGACCTTTTGTATGAATATATTACCGGACATGAGTTTCGTCAGCAACTGGAAGCCCTGGCCGAAGTTTATCAGGAAATGCAGGCGGAAATTAGCAAAGAAAAGGCTGCTTTTGAGAAAATCTGGAAAGCCAGAGAATCGCAAATAAAAAGACTGGTTTTCAGTACTGCTAATATCTATGGAGGAATGCAGGGCTTAATCGGGCCTTCAAATCTTCAAATTAAGGGCCTGGAGCTGTTAGAATTAAGAAAAGATTCTCATGATGAGTAGAATTTATCCCACTATCATCACTACTGAGCGTGATCATTTGAAAAGATTAAGAGAGACCGAGGATTTGGGCATAAAAGAGGTTTGCTTTTTTGCCACCGGCATTGACCAAGAACAAAGAAAAGTTTTTTACCAGGAGCTAGAGAAAACTTCCATTAAAAAGATTCCTTTTGTTCACTTGCGCTCAGACATGGAGGTTTGGGAGCTGGATTTTTTAGTGGAAAAATATGGCACCGAGGTTCTAAACTGCCACTCGCCTTCGGAATATCCTCTACGAAATGATTTAAGCTCTTATGCCCACATGATTTACATTGAGAATACTTCGCCACCCCTTAAAGCCGAGGAAGTGGAAGTCTATGCCGGAGTTTGCTTGGATATTTCCCGTTTGGAAAGCGACCGCAGAACAAGAAAGAATGTTTATGAAAACAATCTCAAGGTAATTAAAAAATATCCGGTTGGCTGTGGTCATATCTCGGCAATTAAAAAAGAGTCTCATGTTGATCCGCAGAGTGGCACTGAGCGTTTTGATGGCCATGATCTTCAAGATGTTTCTGAGCTTAATTATCTCAACGAATACCGTCAATACTTGCCCCCAATTATGGCTTTAGAGCTAGAAAACAGTTTAGACGAGCAACAGCGGATACTAGACTATCTTAAATCTATTGGTATATAATTTAAGTATGAGCCTTTGGCAAAAAGGACTAATTTTAATCTTTTGCTTGGTTAACCTATTGGTTTTCTTCAAGGGTTTTTATGAGTCTAAATTCAAGAGAAACGCTTATGGTCTGACTCGTCCGTTGGTGTTTTTAGGTATCTTTGTTTGGGGAGACGCGGTTGTTTTTGGTCTATTTTGGTTTTTTTCTTCAATAATTACTCTTTTTTTATCCGACTGGTATTTATTTCTTCTGATTATCTCTGTTTTTTGGCTGGTCAGAAGCTTAGGAGAAACAATCTACTGGTTTAATCAGCAATTTTCAACTATTAAGCGGAATCCGCCAGAAAAGCTTCCTGGGTATTCTTTTTTTCATAATGATTCTCTTTGGTTTGTCTACCAGATTGTCTGGCAGGTAGTGACAGTAGTCTCGATTATTTTTTCCATCTATTTTTCTTCAATAATCTGGACTTCAAAGGTATAAAAGATAACTTCGGGATTTTCATAACAGGAAAGGGAAAGACCAAGTTTTTGCAAACAAAGCTGGCCTAAAAACTCCTCTTTGCTCCAGTCAGTCTCTGTAGCTACTTGGGGAAGAAAAGTGCCTGCCCGATTGCCGGCTTTAATAACGACTCCATGTTTGCCCAGCTCTATTTTTTGCCAATCATCTATTTTTCTTCTCGGCGTCATCACTGAAATTTCAATCTTAATTTCCGCCAGCTCTTCGGGTTTGACTGGTGGGAAACGGGAATCTTTAGTAGCAGCGGCAATACTCATCTCTTCAATTACCTGGTAAAGAGGTTTTTGAGGCTCAAATTCGCCAATACAACCGCGGAGCTGGCCGTTTTTTCGCAGGGTTACAAAAGCGCCTAGCTTTTGCAAAAGAGAGGAGGATTGGGGAGAAAAGGGAGTAGGGGACTTTCCCGAAAAATGTTCCTCAAGAGTCTTTCGGGCCAATTTAAGGGTTTCTTTTTGCGCTTGCTCGTCTAAAAACTGCTTTTGTTTAGCCTCTTGGCTCCAGATGCCAATAGCCGCATAGCCGACGACTCGGTTTTTATCATTGCTGACACCTTGCCTGCCGGCAGGCAGGTCTCCGGAATTTTCGTATTTTATTTCTTCAAAGTCTTTAATTCCCAAGATTTCTGCGGTTTTCAAAGCGACTTTTATTGCCAAAGAGCCGCAGGCGCTGGTCACCAGTTGGGGATAGCCTTGATGCTCGATTTCCTCTAAAGTTTCTTCAAATTCTTTCAGCTTACCGCTCAAAATTGCTTTAATTGTTTGCCTGTCAACTTTCTGGGCGATTTCATAAGGGGGATAATGGGAAAGGTCAGAGCTAACCACCAGCAGGGTTTCTTCATCCAAGTTTTGGGCAAGCTTTTTTGCCAAGACTTCCAGTTTTTCTTCGCTTACCTGGCCGATTAAAATCGGGACAATTTTGAAATCCTCTAAAACTTGCTGAAGAAAAATTAATTCCACTTCCAAAGAGTGTTCCGCCTCATGAACAGCGCTGTTAGGGATAATCCCTTGGCTTTCATCCAGCAAAGCCTGAGCTAAATGATTATCAATTTCCACTTTGCCCAACGGTGTCTGCCAACTGCCTTGGGGGAAAACAGCAATTGAATCAAAATAGGCTTGATGGCTAGCACCCAGAAGAACTACTCGAAAGTAAGCTTTTCCTTCTAATTGTTTAAAACCAGCCCCGGCGACTTTCCCGGAAAATTCCAAGCCTGCGTGAGGGACAATTAAAATTTGAGGTTTGCCTGGTTCGGGGATTGTTTGGGCTTGTTTTAAGAAAGAGTCAAGAGTCCTTTTAAGCTTGCTGGCCTCAGCTGGATAAAATTGACCGGCAAAGCCGGGTTTTCTTAATAAAGATGATTCTGTGTTGGCTTTTTTGAGTTGCATGGCTTTAGGCTTTAAGAATATTATATAAAATATAAGAAAGAAAAGAGCGGAAGCAAGACAAAAGATTAAAAATTTTTTTTTGGCATTCATTTGATTTGCTTAAAAGGACCAAAAATTGTAAATTTAAAAAAGATTAAGCTCTTTTTAAGAGCTTTCTCTTTACTTTTGTTTCAAAATAACTATACAATATTGATAGCACAAGGTGTGAAAAAATGAATCGTAATAAAATAGTGGCGGCTATTGATGTTGGCAGCTCTAAAATTGCTACTTTAATTGGCCAAGTCAATGAAGAGAATGAGAAAATTAATGTTGTTGGTGCCGCTTCTGTTCCTTCCCTGGGAGTAAGAAAAGGCCAAATTGTTAATATTGAAGAGGCAGCCGAGGCAATTGTCCGCAGTGTTGAAGCCGCCGAAAGGATGGCCGGCTTTTCTCTTTCCAAAGTCTTGGTTTCAGTGGGCGGAGCCCATGTTTCTTCCCAAAATTCCCATGGAGTGGTAGCTGTGGCTGAGCCGCAAGGAGAAATTGTTCCCGAAGACGTTAATCGGGTCATTGAAGCGGCCAGAGCGATTTCTTTGCCTTCTTCTCGAGAAATTCTTCATGTTATTCCCCGGACCTATACGGTTGATTCCCAAGAAGGAGTGGCCGATCCGATAGGGATGAGCGGAGTAAGGCTGGAAGTCGAGACTCACATTATTACTGGTTCTACTACCACCTTAAAAAACCTCGCTAAATGCGTTTCTGAAGTAGGGGCTGATATTGAATCGATGGTTTTCTCGGGAATTGTTTCGGCCGAAGCCGTGCTTTCGGAAACTGAAAAAGAGTTGGGAGTGGTTTTGGTAGACATCGGCGGTGGAACCACCAGTCTGGTAGTTTTTATTGAAGGTGCGCCTGCCTTTACTTCGGTTTTGCCTATTGGCGCGAAAAACGTTACCAATGATTTAGCCATTGGTTTGCGGCTTTCTTTGGAAAGCGCGGAAAAGCTTAAGGTTTCCTTGTCCGAGAAAGCAAAGCCGAGCTTGCCGGTCAAAGAGGAAAGACAAAAAGATGAGGAGAAAAAAGAGAGCCAAGAAAAAGAAGACGAGATTGACCTTTCCAAACTTGGCATTCATGAGGAAACCAAGAAAGTTTCTCGAAAAACTTTAAGTGAAGGAATTATCAGACCCCGCCTAAACGAGATTTTTGGCATGGTGGGAGAGGAGCTTAGGAAAAGTAGTTTTGCTGGACTGACTCCTTCAGGGGTTGTTTTGACTGGCGGCGGAGCTTTAACTATTGGGGTAACCGAAGCCTGTCGTAAAAATCTTTCTTTGCCAGTCAGGGTTGGTGTTTCCGATAAAGTCACTGGTTTGATTGATGATGTGATGGATCCCGCTTATGCCACTCTAGTTGGTCTTTTGGTTTATGGGAGTAAAAGCGTTTCTGGTTCTTCTCTCTCTTCTTTACCTAATTTTGGCGAGCTTACTCGTCGGCTTCCAGTTAAAGGCCTGGCCGGCAAAATTGCCAATTTTGTCAAGTCGTTTCTGCCTTAAATTGCTTGCAAATGATATGGTATAATTCGGTATTAGCAAAAACTTCTTGCTTTCTCCTGCCTTAAGGAAAATGAGAGAAAAGAAAAGGAAAAAAAGATGGCTCTAGTCAAACCCGATGTCGCTCGTTTTGCCAAGATAAAGGTTTTAGGAATTGGCGGCGGCGGCGGCAATGCCATTAATACGATGGTCACTGCTGATTTAATTGCCGGGGTGGACTTTGTCGCCATAAACACTGATGCTCAAGCTCTTTTAGCCAACCAGGCTCCCACTAAACTGCAAATAGGAGAGAAATTGACTCGAGGTTTGGGAGTCGGTGGTGATCCCCAGCTTGGGACTCAGTCTGCTGAGGAATCAAAATCTAAAATTGAGGAACTTTTGACGGGCACTGACATGGTTTTTATTACTGGCGGCATGGGAGGAGGGACTGCCACTGGCGCCTCGCCAATAATTGCCGAGATTGCCAAGGAAAAAGGGGCTTTAACCATTGCCGTTGTCACCAAACCATTTATTTTTGAAGGCACCCGGCGGATGGTGGTGGCTGAAGAGGGTATTGAGCAACTCAAAGACAAAGTGGATGCCTTAATTGTGATTCCTAACCAAAAATTGCTTGATTCGGTGGATAAAAAGATTACCCTGGTGGAAGCCTTTAGAACTGTTGATTCGGTTTTGGCCCAGGGAGTTCAGGGAATTTCTGATGTGATTACCTTGCCGGGCCTGGTTAACCGCGACTTTGCTGATATTAAATCAGTTATGAAGGATGCGGGGAGTGCTTTTATGGGTATTGGCACTGGGGTGGGCGAAAATCGGGCTCAGGCAGCGGCCAGAGGCGCAATTTCTTCACCGCTTTTGGAAGTCTCGATTGAAGGGGCCCGGGGAATTTTGTTTACCATCACTGGCGGCCCGGATTTAACAATGGCAGAGGTAGAGGAAGCCTCGCAAATTATTACCGAGCATGCGGATGCGGATGCGAATATTATTTTTGGGGCGACGATTAATGAAAAGATGGTAGACCAAATTAAACTTTCGGTAATTGCTACTGGTTTTGACGAATCGAGAATAAATCTTCAGCGATTGGTTCAGCGACCAGCCAGTTTTCCGGCCCAGCAGCTTTCCCAACTCGACTCACCCACAAAAGGCGATGGCAAGGATGAGGAAAAAGAAAAATCAGCTGAATTTCCACCCAAAGATGAGATGGGCGAAGAGTTTGAACTGCCGGCTTTTTTAAGATTGGGCCGCCAACAGTAAATAGCATAAAAACCAAACTCACCCTTTTTGAGGTGAGTTTTTTTTGTATAATTAAATTAACTATGGATAAAAAAGACTTTAAGCCAGTAGCCGCAAAAGTTGACTTTCCTCGCCTGGAAAAGCATTGGTTGGAATGGTGGCAGGCGAATAATATTTTGCCCAAATACTTAAAAAAGAATCAGGCTTCGAAAAAAAAGTTCTTCTTTTTGGACGGCCCAATTACCGCCAACAACCCGATGGCAGTCCATCATGCTTGGGGAAGGACCTACAAAGACCTTTTCCAGCGCTTTAAAAACATGCAAGGCTTTGCCCAAACTTTTCGCAATGGCTTTGACAACCAGGGACTTTGGGTAGAAGTAGAAGTAGAAAAGCAGTTGGGTTTTAAAACCAAAAAAGAAATTGGAGATTATGGGATTGAGAATTTTGTTAAAAAGTGTAAAGAGTCAACTCTTCACTGGGCCGAGGTCCAGACCGAGCAATCCAAGCGCTTGGGTTATTTTATGGATTGGAACAACTCTTACTATACGATGAGCGATGAGAACAACTATACTATCTGGCACTTTTTAAAACAGTGTTACCAAAAGGGCTTGATTTACAAAGGCAAAGATTCGGTTCCTTGGTGCCCGCGCTGCGGGACCGCTATTTCCCAGCATGAGATTTTACAAGAAGAATATCAAGAAGTTGTTCATGATTCTGTTTATTTAAGACTGCCCTTTGCTGACAGCAAAGGGAAAGTGTTTAAAGATGAATATTTGCTAGTTTGGACAACCACTCCCTGGACTATTCCTGCCAATGCCCTGGTGGCAGTCAACCCTGAGATTAAGTACGCAAAGATTGCTTTTGAAGGCAAAAAATATTGGCTGGCTTTGTCAGCAGCCAAAAAGATTTTTAAGAAAGACTATCGGGTTGAAAAAGAAGTTACTGGTAAAAAGTTGCTTGAGATTGGGCGTTACTACCAAGGACCGTTTGACGACTTGCCGGTTTTAAGAAAAGCTAAAAAAGCCAATCCTCAGGCTTTTCATTCCTTAGTTTTATCAAAAGAGCTGGTTTCTGAAGAGGAAGGGACCGGACTGGTCCATATTGCCCCTGGCTGCGGAGCCGAGGATTTTGCCTTGGCGGCAAGGGAATGCGGTTACCCGGAAATGGTTATTCCCGCCATTGATGAAAGCGCTTGTTACTTGGAGGGTTTCGGTCGATTTTCAACCAAGAATGCTAAGACTGCCCCTGAGATTATTATGGAGTTTTTAAAAGAGCATCAAAAAGGAAAGTTTCTTTTCAAAACCGAGCCTTTCACTCATCGTTATCCGATTTGTTGGCGCTGTAAAGAAGAGTTGGTTTGGCGGGTGGTGGACGAGTGGTATATTAAAATGGATCCTTTGCGCGAGCCAATTAAAAAGTCAGCCAAACAAGCCCGTTGGATTCCTGCTTGGGGTTTGGAGCGAGAAATTGACTGGCTAAACCATATGTCGGACTGGCTGATTTCCAAGAAGCGCTTTTGGGGCTTGGCCTTGCCGATTTGGGAATGCCCGAAGTGCAAGCACTTTGAAGTAATTGGCTCTAAAGAAGAGTTGGCCAAGAAGGCGGTTGAAGGCTGGGAAAAGTTTGAAGGCCACTCACCTCATCGGCCCTGGATAGACGCGGTTAAAATTAAATGTTCAAAGTGTGGTCAGTTGGTCTCAAGAGTCCCTGATGTCGGCAACCCTTGGCTGGATGCCGGCATTGTCCCCTTTTCTACTTTAATTGATCCCCAAACTGGGAAGGTCAGTTATTTGAGCGATAAAAAATACTGGCAGCAGTGGTATCCGGCTGATTTTATTACTGAATGCTTTCCTGGCCAGTTCAAAAACTGGTTTTATTCAATTTTAGCGATGTCAACTGTTTTGGAAAGGAAAAGTCCTTTTAAAACTTTGCTTGGTCATGCCCTGGTTCGTGATGAAAAAGGTGAAGAAATGCATAAAAGCAAGGGTAATGCGATTTGGTTTGATGAGGCAGCGGAAAAAATGGGCGTTGATGTAATGCGTTGGATGTATCTGACCCAAAATCCAGAGTTGAATCTTAATTTTGGTTACCACATTGCCAACGAAACCAGAAGACGGTTTCACTTGCCGCTTTGGCATGTTTATAAATTTTTTGTCACTTATGCTAATCTTGATAAGTTCAAAGCTACAGCTACCCCCAAAATAAGTAAAAATATCTTGGACCAGTGGATTCTTTCCAGGCTGAGCAGTTTAATTAAGCTAGTGACTGAGTCGCTGGAAAATTACGATGCTTACCAGGCTTCCCGAGCAATTCAGGCTTTTGTAGAAGACCTTTCCAGTTGGTATATTCGGCGTTCCCGAGAGCGGGTAGGAGCAGCGGCAATTGACCGCCCAGACAAAGAGTCGTTTTATCAGACCAGCGAAAGGGTTTTATTAGCTTTAATGAAACTGCTTGCCCCTTTTGTCCCTTTTTTAGGTGAGGAAATTTTTAAAAACTTAAGCGAGGAAGAGTCAGTCCACTTGCAGGCCTGGCCCAAGGCGGACAAGGAATTGATTAACAAAAAGTTGGAGGGAAAAATGGCTTTAGTAAGAAAGGTGGTTGAAATCGGCCATTCCCAAAGGCGAGAAGCAGGAATAAAAGTCCGTCAACCCCTGGCAAGCTTAGTAATTTCCAATTTACAAGTTGCCCTCGAGGAGCCATTTGTCGATTTAATTAAGGATGAGCTGAATGTTAAAGAAGTTAAAATCAAACTAGGAAAAGGAGAGTTAGCCCTTAAGCTTAATACTACTCTTACTCCCGAGTTGAAAGCCGAAGGCGAGGCAAGAGAAATTATCAGGCAAATTCAGCGGGCCCGCAAAGAAGCTGGTTGCCGTTTAACTCAAGAAATAGAGGTCGGTTTGCCCTCTTGGCCAGAAGAATTTGAGGAAGAAATTAAGAAAAAAACTTTAGCCAAGAAACTTTATCAGGCGGAGAAGCTGGAAATAAAAGGAAACTAATGTTCCGTCAGAAATTTGATTTTTACCTTCTTTTGCCAGTGGTTTTTTTGCTTGGTCTTAGTCTTGCCGCGGTCGCCAGTGTTTCCCCCCCTAACTTAGGAAATCACTTGCTTTATTTAGTCTTAGGAATAGTTTTTTTTCTTTTTTTCTCTTTTTTAGATTTGGAAATTATTTTGCCTCTTTCACCTTTTTTCTATCTTTTTTGTTTATGCCTTTTGACTCTTCCTTTTTTAATAGGAACAGTCACTCGCGGTTCGATGCGCTGGATTCCTCTTGGAGATTTTACAATTCAGCCCTCGGAAATAGTCAAACCCTTTTTGGCGATTTTTGCTGCTTGGTTTTGGGCCAAGCGTGAATTTTCCTTTAAAAACTTTTTGCTTTTCTTTTTGCTTTTTTTACCAGTCTTAGTTTTAATTTTTTTCCAGCCGGATTTGGGGAGTACTTTGGTGGTTTTGAGTATTTTTTCGGGTCTGGTTTTAGTTTCCCGGATTAGTTTAAAACAGCTTTTAGCTTTAGTTTTGTTAACCAGTTTAACTTTCCCTTTGTTTTGGTTTTCATTAAGAAATTACCAAAAACTGAGGGTCATTCATTTTTTAAATCCTTATCTTGACCCTTTAGGTGAAGGCTATAATTTGATTCAGTCAAAGATTGCGGTTGGCTCAGGTAGCCTTTTTGGCCGCGGATTGGGCAGAGGCACTCAAAGTCATCTGGCTTTTTTGCCGGAGCGGCATACTGATTTTATTTTTGCCTCTTTGGCTGAGGAGCTGGGATTTTTAGGCTCCGGATTGATTTTGCTGCTTTACATATTTTTATTTTTAAGAATTCTAAAAATTGCCGCTCAAAGCCGCACTCAAGCTCTTTCTCTCCTTAGCCTAGCCTTGTTTTTTTACCTTTTTTTTCAAACAGCTGTCAATATTGGCATGAACATTGGTTTGTTGCCGATTACCGGGATTACCTTGCCTTTAATTTCTTACGGCGGCAGTTCGCTCTTGGCAACGGCAATTAGTTTGGGTCTTTTGGAATCGATTTCTCGGAGCCGAACAGACGAGCGAGTGATTGAGATAAAGTAAATTTGGCTTGCAAAGCCCAGAGCTTTGAAGTAGAATAAAAAGCTATGAAATACGCAGTCATAAAGATTGGAGCTCACCAGTATAAAGTGGCCGAAGGTGAAGAAATTGAGGTGAATAAACTCCCCCAAAAAGAGGGCGAGAAGCTTGATTTTGAAGAAGTTCTGCTGGCTAAAGAGAACAGCCAACTTAAGATCGGTAAACCAAAGGTTAGGGGTGCCAAAGTCAGCGCCAAAATACTTAGCCAATTTTTGGGCAAAAAGCTTCATGTTTTTAAGTTCAAGGCCAAGACTGGTTATCGCCGCAAATTGGGGTTTCGGCCTCAAAAAACCCGCTTAAAAATCGAAAAAATTACTTCCTAAGGGCAAGTGAAAAATCCTTCTTGACTTGCGTGAAAAATTAATTTATAGTCTTTAAAGAAAGGATAAGATGGCTCATACTAAATCAGGAGGAAAAACCCGTCAGGCCTCTCCGCGAGTAGGAAAGAGACTAGGAATAAAAATTTCTGGCGGTCAAGAGGTCAGTCCGGGCAAAATTATTGTTCGCCAAAGAGGTTCTAGTTTTCATCCGGCTGTGGGCACGAAAATGGGTCGCGATTTTACTATTTTTGCCATAAAAAGCGGCAAAGTTAATTTTAGAAAACTTAGTGGTAAAAAAATTGTGGAGATAATTTAAAAATGGCTGACTTTGACAGCAGCAGCGTAATCCAAATGCCGATTGATCAGTTGCAGTCAAACCCCCTTCAGCCTCGGGGCGTAATTACTCCGGAAAGTTTAGTTGACCTAGTTGACTCTGTCCGTGAGCACGGGGTTTTAGAACCCTTGGTAATCGCCAAAACCCCGGCCGGTTACCAGATTATTGCTGGTGAACGGCGCTGGCGAGCAGCTAGAATTGTCGGCTTAAAAACAGTTCCCGTCATTGTCAAAGAAACTTCGCCTCAGGGAATGCTGGAAATGGCGATTGTGGAGAATGTTCAGCGGATTGATTTAAACCCCTTGGAGCGAGCTCGAGCCTTCCAAAGACTAGTGGATGAATTTGGTCTTCCGACTTCACAAATTGCCCAACGAATAGGCAAAAGCCAAGCCTATATTTCCAATTCCTTGCGACTTTTGAATTTGCCGGATGCGGTTAAAGATGGGGTTTTGTCTGGCTTGATTACTGAGGGCCATGCTCGAGCTTTGGCTGCTATCGGCGACAACAAGCTGATGATTGATGCTTACAAAGTGGTTTTGCGGGAATCGGCTTCAGTCAGAAGAGCTGAAGATTTGGCCAGACGGATGAAAAAACAGCAAGGGATTGTTCCCAGGGCCAAAATCCAAAAAATTGTTGATGATAGTATTGACAAAATAAAGGATGAGATAGAGGAAGCATTGGCTCAGGCAAAGGCGACTCGCAAGCGGCCCAAAGTCAAGTTAACTCGCTCTCGGGTGGAAAGCAGACTAACAATTTCTTTATTCGGCAGTCTTGAAGAGACTGAGGACCTTCTCCAAAAAATTTACCGAGGGATTTGCAAGTAAACTTAGTGGTAATCTTCGTGCTTAACCAGACCGATTTTATTAACTGGCCAGTACCTTAACCAAGCTTTACCGACAATTGATTGACGGGGGACTGGGCCAAATTCTCGGCCGTCACGAGAGTAAAGGCGATTATCACCCAACGGTAAATAATAATTTTGGGGGATAGTTCTTTCCAGCCCTTCGACTAAAAAACTGCCAGTAGAAGTGGAGTAATCTTTAGGTAAGTAATCGGATTCATCTAAAGGTTTGTCGTTAACGTAAATCTTGCCACCGGAAATTTTGACTCTTTCACCAGGCAAAGCAACAATCCTTTTGATATATTCGCATTCAATCTCGGCGCAGGGCTCACTCTCAGGAGCTTTAAAAACAATTACATCCCCTCGTTGCGGCTCATCAAAGCGATAAGAAATCTTGTTGGTAAGCAAAAACTCGCCGTTGTAAAAGTTGGGATACATGGAACTGCCTTTAACCTGATGGGGTTGGAATAAAAAAAGATAAACAATGATAAAAATAGACAAAGCCAGGACAATTGCCTGGATAGTATCTAAAATAAACCGGCCAATCTTTTTCAGGAGGTTTACCATACCCTTTAAGTTTAGCTTTTGGTATAATTAGAGTCAACCCGCCAAAAATTATTATTTTAGGCTTAATTACATTATAATCCTGTTTGGTTAATTAGGAAAGCAAAACTTTTCTAGAAATAAATTTAGGCGGGTCAAGGATAAATTTGCTCGGCTCGCGTAGCTCAGCTGGTTAGAGCGGTCCGTTCACATCGGACAGGCCTCTGGTTCGAATCCAGACGTGAGCACTAAGTTTAGCCACTCGGTTCAGCAGAAAGGTCTTGCAAAATGTTTACCAGAATGGTTAAACTATAAATTAAAGTAAAATTATGGGGAATCAGGAAATTGACCAGCAAGCAAACGTTCCTTCAAACGAACAGCTAGCTCCTCAAACTATCCCGACAGTAGTAGGGCCTAGGCCTAAGAGGATATTTCTTGTTTTTTCAATTATCTTTGTTCTTCTGGTTGCCGGAGTAATCGGTTATTTTGTTTGGACTTCAGTTAAAAAGAAAGAAGAGATGCGCCAGCCAGCAACTAGCCTTTCTTCTGGGTTTGCCACTTATAAAGAATTTTCAGTTGATTTTAACCCTCAAGTTAACCCTTATCAGGTGGATGATAACCTGGGGGATATCATTAACAAGGAAAGCTTTTCCTTTTCTCCAGAAGCTAAAAATTTACTGGTTAAAAATGCTTTTGTGGTAAAGTCAGCTTATAATCAAGAGTTTTTCTCAATCTATGAGGAGAATCGTTATCGCTATACGCCAAATTTTGTCACTACTGATTCTATGCTTCACAACTACCATTTAATGTTTGATCATGCCTTAAAAAAATTAGAAGAAGAAAAACTAATCTTTGAATTAAAATCACTAAATTCAGCCATGCTCTCCGCTTCGCTTGAACAGTATAGCGCTCTTAAGGGGACAGAATGGGAAAATGCTGCTAAGAGGAACGTTGGCTTCTTTAGCGTTGGTAGCAAGCTTTTAGACCAAGACCTAAAGATTGCTTCTGTGGCCAAAGATGAAGTTGAGCAAGAACTGGCTTTAATTGAAGCTCACCAGGAAATTAAAAGCTCGCCGGTAATGAATATCGGTGCCGGAGCCGATATCATTATTGAGACTCCTCAGGGACCCCAGCCTCTGGAAGCTCTTAAAGAAGATTATTCGCAATATGTTCCCAGAGGCCATTACGATAAAACAGAAGCCTTAAAAGCTTATTTTAAGAGTATGATGTGGTACGGTCGTTTGACTTTCAGGTTTAAAAATGAAGATGAAGTCAAGTCTGCACTTTTAATAACCTTGGCGCTAAACAAGGGAAATAATCGGGAGATCTGGAATAAAATCTATGAGCCGATTAATTTTTTCGTTGGCAAAAGCGATGATATTACTTATTACCAATTTAAGGATTTGCTGGAGCAAACTTACGGCCAAAACCCGGCTTTAGAGACTCTCGCAAAAGACAAAAGTGAGTTTTCCTCTTTTGTTGAGGCAGCTAGAAAATTGGAACCGCCCCAGATTAACTCAATGCCGATTTTTCAGGCCTCGATTCAGCCAGACAGGGAAAAGGAAATTAAGGGTTTTCGTTTTATGGGCCAAAGATTTACTATTGATGCCTCTATTTTCCAGCGCCTGCTTTATAGAGAGGTCGGCGATAAAACTAAATCTTGCCAAGAGTACCAGCCAGAAAAAACAGGCTGTTTATCAGGGGCTAGATGCCTTCCCAAAGGATTGGATATTCCGGCAGCAATGGGGTCGGCTGAAGCTTTAAATATTGTAAAGGAAATGGGAGAAACCCAATATGCTTGTTATCAAGAAAATCTCTCCAAAATGGAGGATTATATTTCGGGATTAAAAACAGAAATTTGGACGCAAAACCTTTATTGGGGTTGGTTGTATTCTCTTTTGCCTTTAACAACAGAAAAACCAGAGGGTTTCCCCAGCTTTATGAGAAATCTGGCTTGGACGAGAAAAGAATTAAACACTTATCTGGGAAGTTGGACAGAACTTAAACACGACACGATTTTATACGCCAAACAAGTTTATGCTGAATTGGGTGGTGGTGGTGAAATAGAGGAAAAAGACGATCGAGGATATGTCGAGCCTAACCCCTATCTTTACGCACGCTTAGCCTCACTCTTGAAAATGACTATGGAGGGTTTGGAAGCTAGAGGCTTATTAAGTAGTCAAAACAAAGAAAATTTAGAGAAAATGCAAGAGTTAGCTTTATCTTTAAAAACAATTTCCGAAAAAGAACTAAATAATCAGTCCTTGACAGATGAGGAATATGAACTAATTCGTTCTTATGGTGGCCAGCTTGAGCATTTTTGGCTTGAAGTAAATCAGGAAGAAATGCAGGCACAGGGATTAGATAAAAGAAATTATTTAGACCAAAATCCAGCAGCAATTGTTGCTGATGTGGCGACTGATCCCAATGGTCAAGTATTAGAGGAAGCGACTGGTTATATCTCTGAAATTTATGTGGTAGTTCCGGTTGAAGGCAAACTGAAAATTGCTAAAGGCGGTGTCTATTCTTATTATGAATTTCCCTGGCCTATCTCAGATAGATTAACAGATAAAAAGTGGCGGGAGATTTTAGTTTCTGGCCAAGCACCAGCTCTACCCGAGTGGACGGCTGCCTTTGTTTCCAAGTAATAAATGAGGGCAAAACCCGGATTATTGGCAGGAGCAATATTAGCCGCCATTGTCTTAAATATAGTATTTCTTAGTCGTTCGCTTAAAACTGCTTTCCCAAATCCCCTTAAAAGAGAGTTGGCAGATTTGGATAACAACACCTTTCCAGAGACTTACGTTTTAAAAAACGGCCGACTAAGCATTAGAGAAAATTCAAAGTTGGTTTGGCAATCAGCGTCTGACTGGCGAATTGATAATTTTATACTGGCAGATTCCACCAATGACGGAATTGTCGATATCAATTTATCAGTCTGGAAAGCAGGAAATTTTGGTTCCTCAAAACCTTTTTGGATAAAAGAAAATGATCAAAGCGTCAAAAATCATTTTTTTATCTTCAATTTTAAAAACGGAGTAGTTAGTCCTATTTGGCAGTCTTCTAACTTGGAGAGTCCTAATCAAGCATTAGCTGTCGGCGATATTGATGATGATAATAGAAATGAGCTGGTGGTAATCGAAGGTAGTTATGCGAAAAAAGATGTTTGTAAAGAAAATTTTGTAGCAGTTTGGAGATGGAACGGCTGGGGTTTTAGCAATGAATGGCGAAGCGAAAAAGGCAATTTTTGTAGTTTAAAGATTGAAAAAGTAGAAGGAAGAAGCTATATTATGGTTGAGTCTTTTTAGCTAGCTAAGAACCCAAGTGGTTCTACTAAGGGTCTGAACCTAGTAAGCCCGGATAAAGTGATTGATTTAGTTTTTGTTATCTCTCCCACTAATAGAAATAGTTTTGCTGCTTTAGGCGGAGTTCTTGATCGGTTTGCTTCTTTTGATAAATATTTTAAACTGAGAATAATTGATGAAGAGCAAGTTTTAAAGGAACAGGCTTCTGAGAAAGAAAAAATTTTTTGTTTTTCCTTCCAAAGTTTTGATGTTGCTCGAATTAAGACGTTATTAAGACAGCTAAAGAAAAAAAACCAAAAAGCAGTTTTGGTAGCTGGCGGTGCTCATTCTTCAGGAAATTTTGAGCAGACCTTAAAAATGGGCTTTGATTATGTCTTTGTTGGTGAGGGGGAAGAGGTATTTTTAAACTTTCTCAAAGAATATCTTTCTCCTAAAAAAGACTTTAACAAGATTAAAGGGATTGCTTTTAAAAGAAAGGGTAAAATTTTTTTTACTGGTAAAGCTGAGCCAGTGGATATCACTAAGTTTTTGCCTGTTTCGAGCAAATTTCCTTTTTTTACCCCCATTGAAATCACTCGTGGTTGTCCTTATGGCTGTTATTTTTGTCAAACAACTTATCTTTTTGGCAAAGTCAGGCATCGGACAATTGAACAAATAAAAAAATCAGTAGAGATTTTGGTAAACAATGGCTGGAAAAAGATTCGTTTTGTCAGCCCCAATATTTTGGCTTATGGCTCTGCGGACGGTTTAAAACCAAACTTGTCGCAATTAGAAAAAATGCTGATGGCGGTCAGAAAAATCAAAGGAGCAGAAAGGGTTTATGCTGGCAGTTTTCCCTCAGAAATCCGGCCGGAACAAGTAACCAAAAAAGCTTTGTTACTTTTAAAGAAATATGCTGATAATGATAATTTAATTATTGGCTTGCAATCAGGCAGTAATTCAGTTTTAGAAAGAATGCATCGAGGCCATACAGTTGAGCAAGGGGTGAGGGCAATAAAAACCGCCTTGCAAGCAGGGTTTAAAGTCAACGCCGATTTTATCTTTGCCTCACCAGGCGAGACAAAAAAAGAAGAGCAAGAGACAATTGAGATTCTAAAACAATTGATGAAATTGCCGGGTGTAAGAATTCACGGTCATACTTTTATGCCATTACCAGGAACTCCTTGGGAAAAGGAAAAGCCAGGCAGGATTTCAAAGCAGTTAAGAGAAGCGCTTGAAGAATTAGAAAAATCAGGAAAACTCTATGGAGACTGGCAGGAGCAAGAGAAATTCAAAGAGAGCTAACTTTTTATGCTATAATGCGGCTGTGAGTGCAGAACATGGTCCGAAAGTTGAAAGAATAATAAAAAATGAAGATGGTGTTCCTGGAGTTGAAGGGCCTGCCCCTCAAGTTCCCCAAGAAGAAACTACCGATATACTAGTTTTTTAAATGAAGGAAAGAATGTTTTTTGATCAGATTAGGGATATTCTAGTAGATGCCAAGGACTTAGGAGAGGTGGAACAAAAGCTGAACGAAAAAGCTGAAGAACTGCAAAAAAGAGGCTTGCGTCTCGGAATGGTTGTGGGTAAAATTTCTCCTTCTCTAGAAGGTGAAACCCTTGAGTCAAATAAAGCAATTTTGACTAAAAACACTTTGGAGATTGCAAAACTGATGGAAAAAGAGGGTATTTTGGTTTTTTCTTCTGCGGCACTGCCTGACTCAATCGAAGGCAAGTTTCCCCGCTCAGACTACTACCGCGTTTTCGATAACTTTGTAAGAAGATATGTTAAAACTATATTTACGACTCCGGGTTGGGAGAGCTCCAAAGGCGCAACAGGAGAAGTAGCGACTGCCAAAGAAAACAACATTCCTGTACTACATTATTCGAGTGGATCTTTACGAGCAGAAAAAGTTGCCTGAGTTTGAAAAATATATACTTTTGCTTTGGTTTTAGGTAAAATATGCTTCAGATATGGAAGATAAGATTTTAAACTTGGTCCGAGGAAAGTCTCTTTTAGCACCAGCTGATTTGGAGATTGCTAAGGTTATAATTCCCTCAAAAATTGTTAAGGAAACCAAAAAACAGCTTTTAAGTTTTTCTCGAGGAAAAGAGCATTTTGAAGGGGTGGTCTATTGGGCTGGCAAAGAAAACAAAAAAGGACTTTTAGTCACTAAAGTAATGGTTCCTAAAGCTCTGGCTACCCCAGTCTCTTTTCAGGTCAAGGCGCTGGAGAACGCCAGAATTGCCACTGCTTTGGTAAAAGAAAGCTTGCAGATTATTGCCCAAGTCCAGACTCGTCCTTGGGGAGCTGATGTGACTTGTTCTATTTTAGATGAAGAAGTTGGTTTTATGCCCCATGAAGGCTTGGTTTTGATTATTGTCCGCGATTATGCTACTAAAGGGATAATCCCTTTAATTGAACAAGCCGGAGTTTATGTTTTCCGCCAGGGAAGCTTTCTCAGACTCTCTGGTGAACAAGTGATAAAGTTTTTTAAACTTACTTCTTGAGAAAATGAATTTTTGACAAAAAGAGCCTCAAAGCCTTAATATCTTATTTATCATGCCGAAAGTTGTTAAAACTAAAGTTGAGAAAGATTTAAAAAACTCTGTTTCTGGGCTGTTGGGGGAATTGGGTGGTTTTAAAAAGTTTATTAAAACTGGTGAGGTGGTTTTTTTAAAGCCCAATTTTAACACGGCTGACCCTTTTCCTGCTTCAACTGATCTTGAGTTTCTAAAAGCGGTCGTAGAGCTGGTTTATGAAGCTGGCGCCAAGCTGGTAATGATTGGTGAGTCTTCGACAGTTTCTTTAAACACCCGCAAAATTATGGAGGAAAAAGGGGTTTTTGCTCTTCAGGAGTCAGAAACACCGCCAAGAGTTTATATTTTTGAAGAGGGAAAATGGCTTAAAAAGCCAATTCCTAATAGCCAATATTTGAAAAGTGTTTCTCTACCGGAAATCTTGAGCCGGGTGGATAAGCTGATTTTGCTTCCTTGTCTTAAAACTCACAAACAAGCCCAGTTTACGGGTTCGCTTAAGCTCTCAATCGGCTTGGTAAGACCCCGGGAGCGGGTACCAATACACCTGCGTGACTTGCAGGAAAAAATTGCCGAGCTAAACAAAGTAATTCAGCCTGATTTGATTATTATGGATGCCAGAAAGTGTTTTATTAATCAAGGCCCATCTCATGGCGAAGTCCGTGAACCCGGCCTTGTTTTAGCTTCAACTGATCGAGTGGCAATTGATGTTGAGGGTATCAGAATTATTCAAGGATACCAAGGCAATTCTTTGAACGAACTTGAACCTTTTGAGCTTCCTCAAATTAAAAAAGCAATTGAATTTGGCATTGGTAAAGTTTAAAAACCCCATTTAAAACCCTCCGCTTGGGAGAGTTTTTGGCGGTGGTATACTTGGCCGCATGGAAATAAGAAAGGCAATTACCGAAGATTATGCTCAGCTTTGTTTACTCTTTAAAGAGGTAGATGAAATTCATCGCCGAGCCCTGCCAGATGTTTTTCGCAAAGTTAAAGGTCCGGCTAGGCCAAAAGCATATTTTGAAAAAATTTTTACTGATGAAAATACAGTTATTTTTGTGGCCGAAGAAAAGGGAGATTTACTCGGCTTGGTTCATATTTTTATCCAAGAAGTAAGAAGCGTGCCCATTTTAAGGCCGAGAAAATTGGCAGTGATTGATAATTTGGTGGTTAAAAAAGAATTTAGAAAAAAGGGGATAGGAAAGCAATTAATGAAAGAGGCTGAAGCTTGGGCAAAGAACAAAAAAGCCAGCTTAATTGAGCTCAATGTTTGGGAATTTAATCAAAAAGCGAGAACTTTTTACCAAAAAATCGGCTTTGAAACCATTAGCCGAAAAATGTGGAAACAATTGGCTTAAAACTGAAGAGTCTCCTCGTTTATTGCTTCAAAATATTCGAAAGGCTCTAAAAATTTAATGTTTTCTGGTGGTTCAAAAAGCAACTCTGAAACAATTGCTGGAGAGCAATTTTGCTTTTGGTACTCAATTTTCTCTAAAATCTCTCGAGGCCTGATAACAATCTTTTTTTTGGGTGAAGAATAGCTTTGGTTTTCTGACAGGTCAAAAACAATTCCGGGAGAGTCCTCTGCCCAGATCCAGAGTTTTTCTTCTCTAACAATAATAGTGCTTTGGCCAGTGGGTGTTTTGATTCCCTCGCCTCGTAAAAAATCGTCTTTTAAATAGACAATTTGCGGTTTTCCTTCTTCATTAGTATATTCACAGCGAAGACTGGGCGAGCGGGAGAGCGCTTTTTTAAGATACTCAAAAAGAGTATTTTGGGGATTTTTCTGGACCAGATAATTATAAAGAGAGAAAAAAGAATAAATAATAATTATAAAAAGAAAGAGCCTTTTCATTTTGGTCTGTTTAAATTGTAGAGAAAATTATTTTTCTTCGCAACTGCATTTTTTATTTTCAATTTTTTTGAGTAAAATAAAGAAGATGGAATATAGAGGGGTTATCTGGACTAATCATGCTTTGCAAAGGCTTTCTGAAAGAGGAATTAAGATTGACCATGCTTTGCTGACTTTAAATTCTCCCCAGGAAAGCCGGTATGCAGTTAGCAAGGGAGCCTGGGTTTACTATCGGACATGGGAAAATGAGCGGATTGAGGTAGTCGCTAAGCAAAATGAAAACCAAGAATGGGTAGTGCTTTCGGTTTGGTCAAAGAGAATTTTTGACAAAGGCTATGCTAAGCCTGAATCTTGGTGGAAATATCTTTGGCGACAAATATTAGGCCGCTAGCCTTGAAGATGAGACAAAGAACCCCTAGAAAACCCGAAAGTGCTTGACTAACCAGGCTTGGGCCATGGTAAAGTAAAGAAATCATGGCTTTCAATCCCAAGGCAGTTTTTATCTCTCCTTCCTCAATTGCTGATTTTGAAAAATGCCCTCAGCTTTATTATTATCGCAGTGTTTATCGCAGTCCGAGAGGTCTTAGACTTCAGCTCACTAGCCCAGCTTTAGCCCTGGGCTCTGCTATTCATGATGTTTTGGATCAATTTTTAAAACTTTCTCTTGAAGAAAAAACCAAGAACGAGCTTAATCGAATTTTTGACTGGGCTTGGCAGGGAATTGCCGGTGAAAAAGGCGGCTTTACTTCTAGCCAGGAAGAAAAAGAGACCAAAAACAGAGGTTTACAAATACTTGAGAGGTTTTGGCAGCAGCCCCGTTTTAGAAAAGTCGAGCCAGTTAAATTGCCAAGCTTTCCCAAAGTTGATTTAGGAGAGGATTTAATTCTTACTGGCAAGCTTGATTGGGTAGAAAAAGAGGGCGATACTTATCATATTATTGATTTTAAGACCGGCAAAAACGAAGAAAGAGAAGACTCTCTTCAGCTGCCGATTTATGCCACTTTGGTTAGCAAGCTTTTTAAGACTGACAAGATTCGCACCAGCTATTGGTATTTAGATAAAGGCGAGGAAATTACTCCTTTTCCCGAGACAGACTTGGAACAAACTTTTAAAGATTTGCAGCAAAAAGGGGAGATTATTAAAATGGTGCGACAAACTCAATCTTTCCGCTGTCAATCAGGTCAGGAAACTTGCTGGGCTTGTCGAGATATCCATGCAATCGCCCAAGGTAAAGGCAAACTAGTCCATGTTGATCCAGTCAACCGTAAGCAAGAAATATATGTTCTTTTTCCAGAGGCAGCAGAAGCGGAGCCTGCTACTGACCAGCTGCCCTTTTAGACTTCTTCTTTATTACCAAATTCTTACGCAAACTTTTCAATAAACGAAGGTGTTTCTGCTATTTATTGTTAATGGACTGGAAAAACAAAAAGCCTCGAATAGCTTTGTTGAATATTAATGCTGATCTTTATGAATTATTTAAACAAGTTTTTGCTGAGGGGGAGATTGAAATAATCGAAGAAACTATTGTCGAGGAAAAAAATGGCGCTATCCTCGAAGAGGTGAAACAATACTTGGCTTTAAATGATCCTGAGGTGGTGGTCTGGGGAGTTTATGCTCCCCTTATGGAAAACTGGTTGTTTTATCAAGAAGTTAAAAGACTGTCTACCCAGGGGCAATGTTTTATTGCTATCACAGACGATAAGAAAGAGTTAGAAAGGGAAGTAGGACCAAACAATGCCCTCGAGTTTCTGGGTAACATTAACGATTTGGAGAGGATAAAAGAAGAGATTTTAGCAGAAACAGGCGTCTGTCGAGAGAGAGAAGCTTAAACTATTTTCTTCTTTCAAGACCTGAATTTTAAGAACCTTCGTTGACTTTTTGCCACTTTTTCTTATAATGTGGTTGACCTATAGAAAAATGAATAAGGAAGTTTCCAGAAGGGGTTTTTTGAAGTCTTTGGGGTTTTTTTTGGCGGCAACCGCCATGGGCGAGTTTCCGACTTTAGCAGAAGAGCCAGGCGAGGTTTTGATTAGTGATTTAGTAAAAAAAGGTGATTACTTAACCCATATTGCCGATTATTATGATGTTGATATCAGTCGAATAATTGAGATTAACCAACTTGCTAATCCAGATTATATTAAGGGCGGTCAAGCCCTTTTTATTCCTGTTCGCTCCCAAGACAGGGAGCTGCCTTTTAAACATTTGGCTTTGCCTTGTCATTGTTGCCCCCAGAAAGATGATGGCAACAGACCCTACAGTCTTGCTGCAATTACTAATGACCTTAAGAGCTGGTCAGATAAAGACAACTTAGTCCAAGGTTTGGTTCTTTATTTGTCATATAAGCCCTTTTATGAATTTCCTTCTGGAGCAGGGATTTTTCGTGGCCATACCAGTGAATTTGATCTTAATGATGGCCCGTTTTCGGGCTTAAGGAAAATTAGGACGGGCGAGAGGTTTTATCTTGCCAGGGATTGGGGCGGGGAAAAAGGACGTTGGCTTGAAGTTACAGTTCGGGAGAAACTAATTGCCCATAATTCAGAAGAGGAGAAGATAATTTTGCGTTCGGCTAATCACAAAGAGAGAATAATCTTGGATACATGCCTGACAGAAACTACTGATAATCCCCAGGACAGATTAATAGTTATTGGCAAGATAACTCATTACCGAACAACTTGTCCTTAATAAAAACCGAAGCGGTAATATGCGGAGTAATATTAACAAAATCAATCCGAATTGGCGTATTAAGAGTCAAATAATCAGTATATGCCTTCATTGTTTTGAAGAATAGAGCTATAGAGACTTGCTTTTTTTTCAAGATTGCTGCTAGTATTAAATTGTGATTATTTTTGCAAAATTAAGAGTTTTAGTGATTCCCGGCTTTGGCCGGGTTTTTGCTGGAAAGGAGGTGAAAAGATGAAAAAGAAATTTTGGGTTGTCATCGGCTTGATTGTTTTAACTTTTTTTCTGAAACAGTCAGTTTTTGCCAAGAACGAGGAAAGACCGAAAGGTTTGGATGAAAGAGGGCCTTTAACCAAGATTACTTTTATCCATTATAAAAAAGCTCAAGCTAAGCCTCCTCGTCCAGGCAAGCCGGCAAAAGAAAGCAGTTGTTATCAGTTTTTGGCTAAAGGAGCCAAGTGGAAAGAGATTGAGCCGTATTGGATTAACCCGAGCAACTCTGGACTGCCAGGAAGTTTTGCTAATCAAGCAATTGATGCTGGAGTAACTGAGTGGGAAAAATATGCCCAAACAGAGATTTTCGGCCAAGGGTCTTTGACTAATAGTGCCAGTTACAACGAGACTCTTGACAATCTTAACGTAGCCTCCTTTGGTCAATATCCTAATCCTAATGTTATTGCCATCACCAGTATCTGGGGCTATTTCTCGGGGCCTCCTCAATGGCGAGAGCTGGTTGAGTGGGATATCCTTTTTAATACCAATTTCCAGTGGGGAGACGCAAAGACAAATTCTTCTTTAATGGACTTGCAGAATATTGCCACTCACGAGCTGGGTCATAGTGCTGGCATGGGAGACCTTTATGAAACGGTTTGTTCGGCAGAAACAATGTATGGTTATTCGGGTTATGGGGAAACAGACAAGAGAGACCTAAATGCTGGTGATATTAAGGGCATTCAAGAGCTATATTAAGTCAAAAATTACTTATTAACCTTTTGGGCGGAAGGGAGGTGAAGATAAATGATTAAAAAAGCAAGGAAAATGATCAATAAATGGGGAGTTTTAGTTTTGTTGGTAGCAGTTTTAATCTTGATTACTTCTATTTACAATGCCAGGGGGAAGATTTTGCCAGCAAAAGCAGAAAGGGGATTTGACGAATCTGGTTATAACCGAACAGCCAGAATTTTTAATGGCACTGGATGGTCTTGGTGTATGGCGAAGGTTGGGGATGAAGACTGGTGTCGAAATTACCTGGGTGATTCCATTAACGATAAGCTGGTGATGAAGTGGAATGCCGAGTGGGATAGGGGTAACGCAGAGAATTGGAGTAATTCACCCTATAAAGCCTGGACCGATAACGAATGGAACGGGATGAAAGGCGGGTCAGGCAGTGTTTGGCATTACAAGATCGTTTGGAACGGCCCTTGTAGCGAAGGCGCGCCTTTTCCTGAGGGGGGTTATTGCATCTGGGGGCAGTTTAAAGTTCTGATGGACCAGGGGAAAACTCCCGAAGCTGGTCACGAGTGGGTTTCTAAATCCACTCCGGCTGGCTATGGGGCCAATTAAATAATAATGACAAAGGAAAAAGAACCAGGTACTTCGTTGCCTGATGGGTGTTGCTCCAAAGTGTTTCGTGATTTATTACGGCCAAGAATAAGAATAGTGAATTATGATAGCCGAGGTCCAGACGTAGAATCGTCTCCAGTGGCCAGTGTAGAAATAATGATAAAAGGTTGGGGAACCCCGCGACAAGAGTGTTCTCGTTTTATCGCGTTTGAGAAGGTGGGTTCTAACCTGGAGGATCCCAATTCTTGGAAATATCATCACGCTGAGGGTTTGGATCTTGCTCAAGAAGAAAATGACAAATACGAGTTCGAACCAATTTCGCGCGAGGAAATTGAAGAATTTCTTGACAAGTATAGTTCCAGCTTAAAGGAAATCAAGGAAGAATATTGCCGAATGTTAGGAAAGAGAAAGAAGAGATTTTTTTATTTTTAACTTCTTATCTCTTGCCCAAAACCGCGGCCTTTTTCTGAGTTTTTCCCTTCAAGGCAATTTTACTTCTTGCAAACAAAAGAGATGCATTGTTATCATTGATGTAGCTATTATCACAATTTGCTCTTTAGAGAAAGGAGGTGAAAAGAATGAAAAAATTAGCAATTTTAGTAGCACTATTTGTTCTCTTAGCAGTGGCAGCGCCGGTTCAGGCTGCTAAACCAACAGAATTTGATGCCATCGGAAATGAGAAGGGATGGGAAAAAATTAATTCTAGTTGTAATACCATTGAGTCCGGCTTGATAAATGATTCGGCTGGCAATCCTATTACGCTAGGTTATGATCAGTATGGTTATAACTATCAGGCGCATATGTTCAACGGGTACGCTGATAATTATTCCCGTCCTCCCGTTCCGGTCACTTCAGGAGATAAACTCATAATGAAATGGAGCGATTCCTGGTTATCCAATGTGGATTGCGGTGGAGATGGAAAACTGGACAGAGGATTAGTTGACGGAGTTGTTGGTGGAACAAGTTTGGGATGGCTAACAAACCATTATGTAGGAAGTTACGTTGATGGTAATGAAGAAACTCAACACTATACGGACTTTGTCAAGATTGTTTGGGTAGGGCCGAGTGGAGATCTTTGGGGACAATATACAATAATTGAAGAAGTTTATAATGATCCTACCGCGGGTTTGACTGGACTAAGTTTCAAGTATGGAGTGCCAGGTTTTGGATTGAATGATCAGTGGACAACATTGCCCTAAAATAACCAATCTTTTAGATTGTAAAGGCAATGGCAAAAACAGAGATAACGCTCTCTGTTTTTGTTGAAGTCTGTTTGTTTTGGGCTAAGGCAGATAGTCTTTTTTTCGGACTTCCAGAAACAAATCCTAGAAATTATTTAATCATCTTTGCTTCTAAAAAGAGAGCTTTAGCTTCTTGGGAAAAAATCAAAGTGCGGTAATAGCTGTTTTCTCCATAAGTTTCTTTAGCTTGGTCTAGCTTTTTTTGGCCTTGCAAAAAAACCAAGGCACCAGTTTTAGTAAGATTTTTGCTCTCTTCGATGTCTTTTTTAACATTTTCTGCAGCCGCGATACTGCCAAGCGCTTTTCGTTGATTTGTTTCACTCGGATTTAAGAAGGATAAAGACTCGAGTAGGTTAGCAATCCTAAAAGCTTTTTGTCTGGCAGTATTTATAAACGCACTCGTTAAAAAGTCATTTTTTTCGTAAATGGCAATAGTTTTTCGTAAAAGGTTTAGATAAGTAAAACTCTTCTCTATTCTTTTGCTATTGTCTAAGATATTATTTAGTAAAGAAAGTAGTTTTTTCTGGTGGTTTTTTTTAATTTTTTCATCTTTAACCTCATTTTTAAACTCGTCAATTGCAATTTGTAATAATGAATTGATTTTGTGGCCGTCCGGATCATTTAAGGGGTTTTCATTGGGATTTTGGGAATCAATCGTAAACACATAAGTGCTCGTTTGACCTTCAGTTGATTGATCGAAGTAATCATTCCAATAAGCGCTATCTCCGAGAATTAAACCAACGGAAAGTAAATAATAGCCATCTTTTTCCCCTTCCACATGTAGAGTATATTCTTGGTTTTGGGGCTCAGGAATGATTATTATTTCTTCGGATAATTGATTTTCTTGAGCAATATCTAGTGAAGAGATGGTTACGGGTGAATGGACGAGGAAGACAAGAAAGTTCTTACTTTCAGATAAAGAAGTATAAGTGTTGTTGGGAGGTTCAGAGTTGAGTAATTCAAAAATTTTTTCTAAAGCTATTTCATCAGAGACGATTCCTCCGTGATCAAGTTCAAAATCGAAGGATTCAATTTCTGGATGAGAAAGAGAGGCGCTAGAGGACAAAACTGTGCCGTCGCCGTTGAAGGATTTGATTTTATCAACTGGTTTTCCATCTGGCCAATTCCCTAAAATTTGATCCAACCAGTTGGGCTCGCTCACTTTCAGCCCTTGCAGAGTAATATAACTTGTACCAAAAATGGTTTTTGTAATGCCTAATAAAGGAGATATATCAGAAAGTTGGGGAAGCAAGGGGTTTTGAATATTTAAACTATCCCAACTAAGAAAAGCTCCATCTTTATTAAGGAAATCGAAAACTGGTAGAAGTTCTTTCAAAACCGGTGCTTCTCTCTCTAAAGTTTCTCTTTTTGTTTCTCCTGGGATCCAGTAGTAGTGAGTTAGGAGTTCGAGCGCTAGCTTTACGATTCCTTTTCGCCAAATTTCTCCCCCCTCAACGGCGGGGTAGACATCCACTACACCAAGGTGAGGTGAACCAACCGTAATTAGTTTTTGCGCATGACAACCATTTTGTTGCTGGATACAGGTTCGTGCTACTAATCCACCGAGCGAATGTCCAACAAGGTTGACTTTCTCGTTTTCATTAGAAATTTTGGTCACAACAAATTCATTCAATTTTCTAGCATTATCAATGATTGATGAACGCCAGTCATAATAGAAAGGATAGTATTCAATATTATTCTCACTGAAGGCATTAAAAATATTATTATAAACATTGGTACCTGGGGTTATTTTCCAGCCTGACCCGTTTGATTCACCTAAAAACATTTCTTTAAAATTGATGCTTGCTCCTAACCCTGGAACGAAAATTACAGGAAGATGGACTGGAGAAGGTTCGCATGGATCGTTTAAGCTACAAACAACTACATTGTCGTACCAAACTTCGCCAACTGGGTCTCCACCAGTGGCTACTCTTAATCCTATTTTTCCTTTATCAAAATACCCTAGGCCTTCATCGATAATCTCAAAGACAAGCTCATTATTAATATAGACTCTAGTTTTGTTGTTTTCCACTATGATCTCAAAATGGTAGGTTTTACCATTTATTAGGGGGTATTGTGCGGGGCTTGTCAGTCCTATTGTGTGACCATCTACCTTTTTTTCAAGATGAATGTGTTGTTCATGATGGTGTATTTCAAAAAAATTATTTTCATCTATGTATTTTATAAGGATATTCTTGTCAGTGCCCTCAACTCCCCTTAAATCAACTTTGTAGATGAAGTTTTTCCACGAAGGATCCCATTCTTTTGGTAAAGCATTACTTTTGCTGGAGTTTACATGGATTCCAAATTCTCCGTCATTATTTATCAACCATCCTTTGTCTCCAATTATTTCCCACTTATCATAATTGTCGCTATTGAAATTGTCTTCGAAAAGGACTAATGCGATTAGTTTCTTTGGAGAAAGTAAATAAATTGTGGTGAAAACAAAGAAATATAAGATAAAGATAAAGAAAGCTGGAAACCTCTCCACTTGAATTGTTTAAAATTATGTTATCTAATTTTTAATTTGTCAAGGAGCAATATAGAAATTACCATATGTGTGGCCTTGTTTAAATGATCAATTATTTGCCAGAGGAGTGGTTTTGTCTCATAATTAGACTGTAAATGAAGGTTTTAAAAGACGATTTTGTTCTTTTGCTAATTTTGTTTTTAGCTTTTTTTCTAAGAGTCTATCGTCTTTATGATTTAATGAGTTTTTGGGGTGATGTGGCTAGGGATTTTGTGGTCGCCCGAGACATCACTCTTAAAGGCGAACTGCCGCTTTTAGGTTGCCCCTCCAGCGTTCCCTGGCTCCACCAAGGAGCTTTTTTTATCTATCTTTTAAGCCTACCCTTGTTTATTGGCCGCTACCATCCTTTGGCTGGCGGTTATTTTATCGCCCTTTTGGGCGTTTTGGCCACTTTTTTGCTCTATAAACTAGGAAAAGGTTTTTTTTCTCAGAAAGCTGGACTTTGGGTGGCTTTGTTTTATGCCGCTTCTCCTTTGACAGTTTTGTATGAGCGTTTACCTTATCACCTAAGTCCGATTTCACTTTTTACAATTCTTTTTTTCCTTTCCTTGCACGCTTCATTTAAGAAAAGCAAATATTTTATTTTAAGTGCTTTTATTTTTGGCTTATTACTCCAGCTGGAACTTTCTAATTTAGTTTTGTTGCCAATCTTGGCAATCTTGTTTTTAGATTTTAAAAAAGAAATTAGCCTTAAATTTTTACTCTTGTCATTTCTTGGTTTTTTAGTGCCTTGGTTGCCAAAAATAATTTACGATCTTAAGGCCGGTTTTAGCCAAACATTAGGTTTCGTTGCTTGGGCTTTGCACAAAATTCTTCCGTTTGAATTTCTTCTGGGCTCTCAAGAGCCAGGAATCTCTTTAGGGGGAAAGCTTGGTCTTATCTCCACCTATTTTTCCCGAATAATGCTTTGGCAAATTCCTTCTTTGGCTCTAGTAATCTTTTTAATTCTCTCTTTTTTGGTTTTAAGAAACTTTAGTCTTAAGCAAAGAAAAAATCAGCCTGGACTTTACTTGTCTCTGCTTTGGCTTGTTTTTCCAATTCTGGTTTTTTTAATACAAGGTTCTCCTTCTGAATCATATATGCCGGTTTTATTCCCGCTTCCAGCCCTTTTGTTTGGAGTTTTAATCTCATCTTTAAAAGGGCTTAAATTGAAACTGGCCGTTTCTTTATCGGTTTTAATTGTTGGCTTAAATATTTTTACTTTATTCAGTCATGAATTTTTCTTAATTACTAAAGATTCAGAGCTTAAGGAGGATTACAATTGGGGCCCGGCTATTTCTTTGGACTGGGAAGTTGCCCGGTTTATTATCAATGACGGCCAAGGCCAAGAGTTTAATTTAATTCCTTTAGGAACTTATGCTTATTTTCCCTCTTTTAAGCAAACTCTAACTTACCTAAGCTGGTATTTAGGTCATCAGCCAAGCGACCAAAAAACAACTCTAAAGTATTTTGTCTATTCTTACCCTGATAAATATGATATTAATAATGTAAGCTTGGTTAAAAAATTCCCCTATCTTACAGTCGCAAAAAGGATAGATGATTAGCATTGTCGTTTTAACCAAAAACGAAGAAGAAAATATCAAGGAGTGTTTGGCTGGCCTTGGCTGGGCTGATGAGATTTTAGTGATTGATGATAATTCCACTGATAAAACCAGAGAAATTGCCAAAAAACAGGGCGCTCGAGTCTTAAAGCATGAGCTTAAAGGAGATTTTAGCCAGCAGCGCAATTTTGGCCTGGAGCAAGCAAAACATGATTGGCTGTTTTTTGTTGATGCTGACGAAAGAGTTAACCCAGAGTTGGCTAAGGAAATTCAAATAAAGACAAAGGCTAGCCCAAGCCCTGATGGTTTTTATCTTAAAAGAATTGATTTTTTTGCCAACCAATGGCTAAAGCATGGGGAGATTGGTTCACTTAAGATTTTAAGATTGGCAAAGAGGGGACAAGGGAAATGGAAAAGAAAAGTGGATGAAAAATGGGAGATTAAAGGCAAAACTGAAACTTTAAAAAATCCTCTTTTACACTATGCTCATCCCTCAGTTGCTCAATTTTTAAAAAGCATTAATGAAAAATCAAGCCTTAATGCTCAAGCTTTTTATCAAGAAGGACAAAGGCTGAAGCTGGGGGAATGGTTAAAACCTTTGGCCAAATTTATTCATAATTTTGTTTTTCGTCTGGGTTTTTTGGATGGCGTGGCGGGTTTTGTTTTTGCGGTTTTAATGAGCTTGCACTCCTTTTTAGTTCGAGGCAAGCTTTATCTTTTGTGGAGGAGGGAAGGGGGATGGAAATAAAAATTCAAAAAATATTATTTATTGTCTGGAGCGTTTTTGTTTTGGCTTCATATATTTTTTATCTTTTTGAACGGGGACTGAAAAAATGGTAGATTTGGCAATTTTGATTGGCATTTTTGGCTACCTGATTTTTGGTCTGGGATTAGTGGGTAAACTGAACTGGTTAGGAGGCTTGGGAGTTTTTTTCCTGGTATCTTTACTTGCCTTGCTAATCAAAAAAGAGCCATGGAAAGGATTTAAAGTTTTTTGTCAAGAGATTAAAAAAGAAAAAATATCTTTAATTTTTTTAGGTTTACTGATTTTACAAGCCTTAGTAAACCTAATTGGCGCTTTGGGCCCAGAGCTGGGTTTTGACGCTTTATGGTATCACTTAACAATTCCTAAAATTTATCTTCAGCACCAACAAATCTTTTTTATCCCCGGCAACCTTTTTTATTACAGTGCCATGCCTAAGTTAACAGAAATGCTTTATCTTCTTTCTTTGCCATTTTCACCATCAGGCACTTTGGCCAAACTAATTCACTTTTCTTTTGGCTTGCTTTCAACAATGGCCCTTTATGGTCTTTCTCAAAGGTTTCTTAAGCCCAAATGGGCTTTAGCTACCAGCCTGGTATTTTATTCAACTTTAATTGTTGGCTGGCAATCAATTACTGCTTATATTGATTTAACAAGAACTTTTTTTGAAATTCTGGCCTTAGATCAATTTTTGCTTTGGTTTAAAGCCAAGAAAAAAGAAAATTTGCTTGATTCAGCGATTACCTTGGGCTTGGCTATTTCCACCAAGCTGCTTGCTCTGGCCACTCTTCCTATATTTTTAATTTTAATCTTAATAAAATCCAAGAAATTCCAGCTGGCTGGTTATTATTTTCTTTCAGTAATTTTAATTCCCCTTCCCTGGCTGGTTTTTTCTCTGGTTCAGACCGGAAACCCAGTTTATCCTCTTTTTGCTGGCATTTTAGACTCATCCCATAATTTTGTTTTTCCTCATGCTCTTGGTTTCCTAAAACAGACAGTTTCTTTGTTTTTTAGAGCTCAAGACCCGATTTCGCCGCTATTTTTAATTTTCTTGCCCCTTTTGCTTTTTTCAAAAAAGCTTTGGCAGACCAAAGTCTTAAAACCTTTGGCAATCTATCTTTTGCTGGCTTTAGTTTTTTGGTATCTGACTCCCCAAACCGGTGGCTCTCGTTTTGTTCTTCCTTATCTGCCGGCTTTAAGCTTGCTTTTAGCTATCACTGTTTTTAAAAGCAAAACTTTTTTCCAAAAAGCTTTCTTAATCTTGCTAATAGTGGTTTCTTTTGCCCATATTGGCTATCGAAGCTTAGCTAATAAAAAATTTGTGCCAGTAGTTTTTGGCCAACAAACTAAAGAGAGTTTTTTAAGCCAAAACCTTAATTTTGAATTTGGCGATTTTTATAACGGAGAAATTAAAAACATAATAAAAAAAGAAGATTTGGTTTTAATTTTAGGCGGCCATAACCTTTTTTATGTTAATTTTCCTTTTGTTCACTATTCTTATGCGCCCCCAAAGACTTATTTTAGTTATCTTTTGCTTCAAGACACTTCTTTACCCCGAGAGCTTGAGAGTCTAAAGTTGCTTTACGAGGACTCAAAAACCAAAACCAAACTTTATCTTTTTGGCAAACAATGGTGATAAGAAAAACCTTAAAGACAATTTTCTTTTTAATTTTGCTAGTTTTCCCTCTGGGCCAGCTTTTGCGCTTTGAGCTTTCCCAAACTCTGGCCGGAATTGTTTTTCATCCTTTAGAGGGTTTCATTCTTGCTTTTGGGATTGTTTGGCTAGTTCAAAAACTTTTTTCCAAAAAACCTTTTTCCTTGCCAATTTTTGCCCGAGAAATGATTTTGTTTGCTGGGTTGGCCAGCCTTTCTTTATTTTTAAATCTGGGGAGATGGTCAGCAGCAGAACTGATAGTCTCATTTTTGTATTTACTAAGACTTTGGAACTTTGTTTTATTCTATTTTTCTTTAACTGATTTTTTCAAAAAAGAAAAAATTCCTCTTTTAAACTATCTGGTTGTTGAGGGCTTGGCAATTGGTAGTTTTGGTCTTTTACAATATTTATTTTTGTCAGATGTCCGCTTTTTATATTATTCTGACTGGGATGATCACTATTTTCGGGCGATTGGCTCTTTTTTAGATCCAGGATTTATGGCCATTTTGCTAGTTTTGTCTTTTTTAGTCCTTTTAAACAATTATTTTGACCAGAAAAAGAAGAAACCGCTCTTTTTCATTTCCGCTCTTTTTTTGTTGTTCATGATTGGCTTGAGCTTTGCCCGGCTTTCATATTTAGCTTTAATTTTGGGAACAGGGATAATTTTGCTGGCCAAGAGAAAAATAAAGAACTGGCTAGTCTTGGGAGGGATTTTTTTAGTAACTGTTTTCCTTTTACCCAAACCTGGAGGAGAAGGAGTTGACCTTTGGCGAAAAAGCTCTTTAAATGCCCGACAGGAAAACTATTTTCAGGTAACCCAAATTATTAAAGACAGTCCTTGGTTTGGGGTTGGTTTTAATGCTTATCGTTTTAGCCAAAGGGATTATGGTTTTCTTGACTTAAAAAACTGGCGGACAAGTCATTCTGGCAGCGGGGCAGACAATAGTTTTCTTTTTGTCTGGGCCACGGCGGGAATTTTTACTTTTCTGGCCTATCTTTTTCTTTGGGCTCGAGTTTTAAAGGAAAGTTATCAAAAGGCCAGCCGCCAAAAAATTGCCTTGCTTTTGTTTTCTTCCTTGCTGACCTTAATTTTTGTCTCGCTTTTTATCAATGCTCTTTTTTACCCTTGGGTTTTAAGCTGGCTGACAATGCTTTTGGCTAGATTCAGCGCTCAAAGCGAACTTTAAGCTCTTTTTCGGTTTTGTTTTGGGCTGGATCAGTGCAAACAATTAAAAACTTGTTTTCGCCCTCGCTAAGTTTTACTGGATAGTTAAAGTTGCCTTCGTTGTCCAAAATTACTTGGTGATCGTTGACAGTTACTTTTGAAGTTGGCGCCACTTTTCCTTTAATGACAGTCTCAAAATTTTTTTTGATTAAAGCGTCATCTTGAGGTTCACTAATTTCCAAAAGCGGCGGTGACTTTTCATAAAAAACTTCCCAAGTAGCAGAAGGGGGACTTTCCTGGTCTTGATTGTCTCTAGCGACAGCATAGATTCTGCTGACTCCCAAAGAAAGGGAAATCCAATCTTCAAATTTACCTTCGGAATCGGTTTCCAAAGTCTTGACATTAAAGTCGTTTAAGTAAATGTCAACTTTTTCGTTTGATTGGGAAAAGCCGGCAATTTTCAAACTGGCAGAATTAGTCGCTGGCGGTAAGGGATAAAGTTGTGGGGCTGAGAGAATACTTTCTGACAAGCTTGATTCAGGTAGGGGCTTGTTTACCTGGAGAAGCTCAGAAACTTTAACCGCCGCCGGAATTGCCAGCTTGAAAATAAGCACCAGCATGGCTATGGTTAAAAAACTATAGATAATTCCGAGCTTAAGATTTCTAGCTTTTCTCATATTCCAGAGCCGATGGGTGGACTTGAACCACCGACCATTGCTTTACGAAAGCACCGCTCTACCACTGAGCTACATCGGCACAATCATATTTTACCAAATTTTTGACAGCAAAACACGTTAAGAAAGTAGCGATGATAGAGTTTTGAGTTAGCTTCTTCTTGAGGTAAAATATTCTCTTAACAATTCTTTATGATTAAATGCAATATCGAGTTCGTCCAAGTCGTTTTCAGAGACAAAAATAACTTCAGCTATTTCCTCATTTAGCAAAAGCTTTCCGGTAGCTTTTCCAGTAAAGACATAAAGTTTCCAAGAAACGCCTGGCTCTGAATCTGAATCTACCATCTCAAGATAGGGCTCTGGGCTGAATTTAAGACCAAGCTCCTCTTCAACCTCTCTTATTATAGCTACAATAGGCGGTTCTCCAGGATCGGGTTTCCCACCAATTAATGCTAACTGGCCAGCGGCAATGCCTCTAGCGCGTCTACCTATTAATACCTTATCATCCTCACTTAAAATTATTGCTCTCGATACTTCTTTCATCATTTGCTTTATTTTACCAAATTAAAGTAAAGAACGCAGAAAAGAAGCTAAAAGCTCAGCAAAACAAATTAACAAAATGGCACAGGACTAGATAAACCTTTTTGGAGCTGTATGTTATACTCAGTTTGAAACTCTCTAGGTTCAACAATAAAACCTGATTTTATCTACATTAATTTAAAATGGGATCATATGGACCCTTACGATAATAACCACGATATATTTAATCCCCAAATAGGTGGTGGGCCTGTCCCTCCCAAACATGTTCCGAGTGAGGAAGAAAAGATATTTCGTGAGTTAATTGGTTTATATCAAGGGACCCTTAATGAAAGTGGCCAGTGTTCAGATCCTTTCCTTTGGGAATCAGTGAATAAGGCGATGGATTTGTTGATTGCAAGAAACTATTTTCAATATGAAAAGTTTAAGATGGAACCTACTCACATTGGTAGCATTCAATTTATCTGTTATCCTTCATTTCGTAGTCAGTTGATGAGTGCTTTGCAGCGGATGTCGCAAGACTTTGAATTTTCTGACCCAAGTTATCTAATTCATGCACATATGCCTAAATCAGGCACTCACATTAATACATCTGCAACTGCTTCACCAACCCAACAAAATAGTCAAAGTAACTTTCAAAATCAAAACCAGAGACAAGAGTCCAAACTGGCAGTTGAACAAAGAGTGGAGTTGGTAGAGCAAGAGTTGAATGAAAAACTTACTGAAGAGCAACTGTCTAAGATAAGGCCAATTTTAGAAGCTTATAAAGCTGAACCCGTTAAATGGAGCAAGGCCTCAAAATTAATAAAGGCAGTGTTAGGGTTAAGTAAAGATGTAGCCGTTGGGGTTATTTCTAACATTTTATCCTCTCAGATGGGAATTCCTCAAAGCTAGATTTGATATAATTAGTCCACAAGACAGAGATGAGCTTCAATTACATCCAGGCTTGCCGGTTGGCACTCAGTTAAAAATTATCCTCAGAGAACTTATTACCTGCGAGTTGATTGTACAACTTAATAAATTCAAAAGCATGTTGGCATAAACAGCTTTACTTAGGTGCTTTCTTTTTGCCACTTTTTCCATCAGCTATACTGGTTATCTCTGCAAGCTGAAGTTCTGTTTCGTGCTTTTGGACATACCATTTCTCAATAAGGAACTCAACTAGCCAAATGAGCTTACTTGCCTCATCTGGTTCAACATCGATGATGAGATTAATATCTTCTTCCATATGTGCTCCAATGTTCCCAACTTTGCGTACTGCATCAATAGCTGACCAAACACCAAGCCCTAAATCTGGCTTGCTTTTTATTGCCTGAATTTCATTCCACAATGTCCACTTACCCTTATGGCCCTCTGGCTTTTTTACTTTCCAAAAGTTACGAATCATTCCTTGAAGTGCTCTGCGAGAAAGTGTGGCTGAGGCCTTCGGGCTTAAATCTTTAATTTTACACGCCTCCTTATAATCGTTAATAATTGCCTGTGGAACAATATCTGGAGAGAAAACTTTAGCTGTGGAATTGGGTAGCAAATTCCACTCCTCAAGCAGTTTATCTTCTTTGTAACCGAATTCGCGTGGGTTTGATTTGAGAGTGTATAGCCTTACTGACAATGTCAATTGGTTACACTCAGTATTTGGACAAATTATATAATGAACAAAGAGCCTTACTATTCCTTTTTTACTTGGAATAGTGCAATCGATACTATCAGCTTTTTCGTTGCTCGAAACGATAGTGGTTGGTAGCTTACAAAATGGACAAGTCCAAGCGTAACTCATTTTCGCTATATAACTCTTTTTCAAAACATAACATAATGAGCGGGATACGGGAGTCCTCTTTCGTCCTTCGACAAGCTCAGGACTTCAGAAGGACGCAGTCGAACCCTTTGGAGCGGTGGAGGGGATTCGAACCCCGAAAAACGTTTACTTGCTCTCGTGCTCTGCGTGCACGCATCGCAAGAGCGCGTCTACGGGGCAGGCCCTCGACCTTTCCAAAGTCTATCAGCTCGTGGAGCGGGATACGGGAGTCGAACCCGTCTTTTCACCTTGGGAAGGTGATGTTGAGCCGCTCAACTAATCCCGCCTTTCATACAAAAAAACCGAGGTTTCTTTGTAAAAAACTTCCTTCAAGGTAACTTTCGGGATCTTCAAACGGATCGCCCCGAAAGTTAATTTATAATCGTATTTACAGCTCTATACTTCTTGCCGGACGGCTGGATACTCATATTTTACAACAAAAAGCCTGCCGGTTAAACCGGTTTTTTTGTTTGCCAAGGGGTTTGAGCTTAGCGAGGGATTGTAAGCGCGTTTCCAGGGTGAATTATGTTTGGATTGGATAAGTTATTTGCTTCGGCAATTTCTACCCATCTGTAGCCGTCCTGGTAAGCTCTAACGCTAATATCCCAGAGCGTATCTCCTTTGACCACCGTGTACTTATTACCTGAGATGGTATTTTGGCTTTGAGCTGGGCTAGCAGTAGCTTGGCTAACGGTTGGCTGTCTGGCCTCTACTTTTGGAATAACCAGTTCTTGGCCTTCAGCTAACTGATTAGGATTGGTGAGAGTATTGGCATCCCTAATATCAACCCAGTTATAACCAGACTGATAAAACTTTTCACTAATTTTCCACAAGCAATCGCCTTCGGCAACAATATATTTTGTGGGCAAAGAGAGTCTTTCTCCTTCTAAGGCCTCTTGGGTTTGGCTTTTTTCTTCTCCTTCTAAACCGACTTGAGAAACAGAGGAATAGCCACGGAAATAGTTGAAAAGAATTATGCCGACAATGACAACCACCACAATCCCCAAAATCATACTAATGCTTGACTCAGCTGATTTAATTTGTTTAAGGATTTTTTTCACTGTCATAAGTTTACCTGCTTTTCACCTCCTTCCTTTAAGGAAATGTGGGCAGGTAATGACTCGATTAAAAAGCAAAGTCATTTTCCACTATTTCTTTTAATTTTGCAAGTGCTAGTTGGCTTATAGGGGTATAGGATAAAGCAAGAATTAGTTTAGGAAATATCTTGTAATAAATTTTATAAAATATTTCAGAGGGCGGGACCGACGAGACTCGAACTCGCAACCTCCCGCGTGACAGGCGGACGCTCTAACCAATTGAGCTACGGTCCCAGCAAGGCTATTATAGCTTTAGCTTGCTAGTTTAGTCAACTGATAGTAAGATGGGTAAAAGAGATGCCAAAGGCTAAGTTTTTCACTAATCAGGAAATAGCCGAGATTTTAAGAAACATTGCTGCTGCTTATGAGGTTAAAGGCGAAGACCTTTTCCGAGTGGCTGCTTATCAGCGAGCCGCCGCCTCAGTTGAACACTCCACTTCCCAGCTTAAAGATCTCTGGGATGAGGGCAAGCTTGATGAGGTTCCGGGAATCGGCAAATCAATTGCTTCTTATCTAGATGAGCTTTTTCGCACTGGCAAGGTAAAGCATTTTGAGCAAGTAATGAAAGCCTTGCCGCCCTCAATGTTTGTTTTTGAAAAAATTCCTGGAGTAGGCCCGAAAAGAGCTTTGGAACTGGTCCAAAAGCTCAATATCACTAGTGAAAAAGGAGCTGTGAAAAGACTTAAAAAGGCTGCCAAAGAGGGTAAGGTCAGAGTCCTTGAAGGCTTTGGCGAAAAGCTGGAAGAGGATTTGCTGGCGGGAATTGAAGCTTTAGAAAAAGGCGAGCTGAAAACCGCCAGGATGCCGCTTTACCTGGCTGACTCTTTAGCCCGGGAGCTGATTGCCTATCTAAAAAAGAACCCCAAAGTAGTTGAGGCTCATCCTTTGGGAAGCTTAAGAAGAATGTTGGCGACGATTGGCGATATTGATATTTCCGTTTCCACCGAGAACCCGAAAGAGGTAATGGAATATTTTTTTAAATATCCAAAAATTAAAAAAGTTGTTAGCAAAGGAGAAGAAGCTTTGGGAAGAGTAGTTTTGGAAAGCGGCCAGCAAGTTGATATCCGGCTTTCTTTGCCCCAAAGATATGGAGCAATGCTCCAATACTTTACTGGCAGCAAACAGCACAACATCAATTTACGCAGTTATGCTTTAGGTAAGGGCTTGTCCTTATCTGAGTATGGCATTAAAAAAACCAAAGTTAAAAAGGCAGAAATAAAAGCATACCCAACTGAGGAAGAGTTTTATCATGATTTAGGCATGGAGTGGATTCCACCGGAAATAAGAGAGGGCAGGGGAGAGATTGAGGCTGCCGAGCGAACTGCTCAGGGCAAGGCTGATGGGTTGCCTGACTTAGTTGAGCTTAAGGATATCAAGGGTGACCTGCATCTTCATTCTAATTTCCCTATTGAGCCTAGCCATGATCTGGGTGCTTCCAGTTTTGAAGAAATGATCAGAACCGCAGAAGAATTGGGTTACCAGTATTTGGGTTTTACGGAACACAACCCTTCAGTTTCTCAACATTCCCTCCAACAAATAATTGACTTAATAAGGAAGAAAAGTGTATTATTAGAGGAAATAAGTTACTCAAGTGAAAGAGCTGTGAAAAAAAGAGGAAAAAAAATACCCATTAAAATCTTTAATGGCTTGGAAGTTGATATTAATCCTTCTGGAGAATTGGCAATTCCCGAAAAAGCTTTCCAATATTTAGATTATGCCATTATTGCAGTTCACAGCAGTTTTGGTTTAAACCGAGAAAAAATGACCAAGCGAGTTCTTCAAGGCCTTTCTCACCCTAAAGCGAAAATTCTTGGCCACCCTACTGGCCGGGTAATTGATGTTCGAGAAGGATATGAGCTTGATTGGGATAAAATCTTTGATTTTTGTTTAAAAAAAGGAAAATTCTTGGAAATTTCTGCTTTGCCAAACCGTTTGGATCTGCCTGACTTTTTGGTTCGCGAAGCAGTTGAGGCCGGAGTTAAACTAGCCATAAATTCTGATTCTCATGAGGCGAGTCAAATAGCGTTGCTCAAATACGGAGTCGCGGTTGCCCGACGGGGCTGGACCGAGAAAAAGAATGTTATCAACACTTTACCATTAAACAAACTTAGTGATATACTTTTTTAATATTTTTCAAAACCAGTAAAGGAGGTGAAAGAATGTTAATTTATCTTGTTATTATTGTTCTAGCAGTTATTTTGGTTTATCTTTGGTTATCTTACAACCAGTTTGTCACCCTTAAAACCCGAATCCAAGCTTCAATCCAGGAAATCGGCAATCAACTTAAGAGACAGGCAGAACTAATTCCCAACTTAGTTGAATCAGTTAAAGGCTATCTAAAGCATGAAAAAACGATTTTTAAGGAATTGACTGAGGCCAGGAAAGCGATTGTGGCCGCCAGTGCCAAAAAAGATGTTGAGGAAATGGTGGCTGCCAACCGGCAACTGCAAAAAGCGATTGGTGATTTGCGGGTGATTGTTGAAAGCACGCCCGAGATTAAGGGAGTCCAGACCGTTACCAAACTCATGGATGAGCTAAGAGATACGGCTGACAAAGTGATGTATTCTCGAAGGACCTTAATTGACTTAACCGCTGATTACAATATTATGGTGAGGACTTTCCCAAGCAACGTAGTTGCCAAACTCTTTAATTTCACACCAGAAAAAGGTTTGAAAGTGGCCGAAGAAGGAGAACACCTGGAAGTCTCAACCCAGGAAACTAAAACCCCGAAAGTTGATTTATAAAAAAGGAGAGGTAAGTGTTGAACGTTTATGAACAAGTGGATTATAACAAAAGGCGCTCAGCTCTAGTAGTGGCTGGTTTTGCCATTTTTGTGGCTCTTAGCACTTACTTTCTTGGCAGAGCTTTAGGCTATGGGCCTTCGTTTATTGGCTTGGCCTTGATTTTTTCTGGGATAACTAGTTTTTTTGCTTATTGGTATTCAGACAAAATTGTTTTAGCAGTTTCCCGAGCCCGGCCAGCCAACAAGCAGCAAGATTACAAATTTTTTACTGCCGCTGAAAATATTGCCCTGGCCGCGGGAATTCCTCGGCCTCGGCTTTATGTGATTGAAGATTCAGCTCCCAATGCTTTTGCCACTGGCCGGGATATTGATCATGCGGTCATTGCTGCCACCAGCGGACTTCTAGACAAGCTTAGTAAAACTGAGCTTGAAGGAGTGGTTGCTCATGAGATTTCTCATATTAGAAACTATGATATGAGGTTGATGTCAGTGGTGGCGGTTTTGGTGGGAATGATAGTTTTGCTTTCTGACTGGCTACTGCGCAGCTCTTTTAGGAGAAGGAGTGACCGAGGCCAAGGAAACGCCGGCGGGATTATTCTTTTGCTTGGTCTGATTTTGGCTTTGCTTTCTCCTTTGATAGGCAAATTAATTCAGTTAGCCTTATCAAGAAGAAGAGAATTTTTGGCTGATGCTGGCGCTATTTTACTCACCCGACAGCCTTCAGGTTTAATCAGTGCCCTAAGAAAAATTGCCCTTGATCCTGAGCCTTTGGAAGTAGCCAACAAAGCGACTGCTTCTTTATATATTATTAATCCTTTAAAAGGAAAAGAAGGAAAAGTTGATTGGCTTAGCAAACTTTTTGTTACTCATCCGCCGATTGAAGAAAGAATTAAAGCGCTTGAAGAATCGTTATAAATGAAAAAAATTTCTCAGTCAGAAGTTCGTCATATTGCCCAGTTAGCCAGTCTGGTTTTATCAGCGGCAGAGCTAACTCTTTTTACTAAACAGTTGTCAGAAACTCTAGCCTTTGTGGCTACTTTGGAGAAGCTGGATACTGGCAAGGTAAAACCTACTTTTCAGACTAGCGGCTTAACTAATGTCGTCCGTTCAGATGAAGTTAGGCCCTCTTTGAGTCAAGAACAAGCTTTAGCCAATGCTCCCTCAACTTACAAAGGATTTTTTAAGGTTAAATCAATTTTTAAGCCCTTAATTTAAATGGATTTATCAGAATTAACTATTGTCGAAGCTCAAGTAGGTTTAAAAAAGGAAAAGTTCTCGGCAAGCGAGCTTTTAAAAGCTTGTTTGAAAAAAACAGAAAAGCTTGATCCCCAGATTAAGGCTTTTGTCACTGTTGAGAGTAAAACTGCTTTAAGTGAGGCAAGAAAGTTAGAAAAAAGAGAAAAACAAAACCTGCCTCTTGGGGGAATTCCTTTGGTAATTAAAGACAATTTTTTAACCCAAGCTATAAGAACGACTGCCAGTAGCAAAGTTTTGGAAAATTATCTGCCAGTTTATGAAGCGACAGTAGTTGAGCGTTTGAAAAAGGCAGGAGCAATTATTTTTGCTAAAACTAATATGGATGCTTGGGCTCATGGCTCTTCAACGGAAACCTCGCAATTTTTTACTACCCGCAACCCTTGGAATCTAGATTTTTTACCTGGCGGTTCCTCAGGCGGTTCGGCCGCGGCCGTGGCCGCTGACATGACGATTGGTGCTATTGGCAGTGAAACTGCTGGCTCAATCCGCCAACCAGCGGCCTGGTGTGGAGTAGTTGGTTTTAAGCCAACTTATGGAGTGGTCAGCCGCTGGGGTTTGATTGCCATGGCTTCTTCACTAGATTGCCCTGGGCCAATTTGCAAAACAGTTGAGGACGCCAAAATTCTTTTTGAGGTTCTCAGAGGAAAAGATCCCCGTGATGCCACTTCGGTTGAATTTAAAGCAAAGAAAATGCCGCAGAAAATGAAGGAAATAAAAATTGGCGTTGCCAAAGAATACTTTTTCCCAGAAATTCAAAAAGAAGTTAAAGAAAAGGTTTTGGACGCTTTGCAAGTTTTTAAGAGTATGGGAGCCAAAATCCAAGAAGTTGCTTTGCTTGACCCTCAGCAGTCTGTTTCTGTTTACACTCTGGTTCAGCGCTCGGAAGTCTCTTCTAATCTGGCTCGTTATGATGGCATCCGCTATGGCCGAGGAAGAGATACTTTTGGCGACGAGGCCAAAAGAAGAATTATGCTGGGAACTTATAGCCTTTCTTCAGGTTATTATGAGGCTTTCTATCTAAGAGCAGAAAAAGTCAGAACTTTGATTGTTCGAGATTTTGAGAAAATCTTTAAAGAGATTGATGTGCTTTTGGCGCCAACAACGCCCTCGACTGCTCTGCCAGTAGGCGCCACCAAAGGAGAAGCAATGTTTGGTGAACTTCAAGACATTTTGGTTGAAGCCTCTTCTTTGGCTGGTTTGCCGGGAATTAGTTTCAATGTTGGTTTTTCTCAGCAAGGCTTGCCAATTGGGCTTCAGCTAATCGGACCAGCTTTTTCAGAAAATCTGCTTTTTTACTTAGGAGAAAAATATCAATCAGTTACTAGTTGGCATCAAAAAAAACCTAAAGTTTGAACAATGAAAAGAAAAGAGATTTTAAAATTTGTCAAAACTAACCACAGCTTTGTTTTGCTTTGGACTTCGCAGGTTCTTTCGCAGATTACCCTAAACATGATTAATTTTGTGATGGCCTTAAGAATTTATGAAAGAACTGGCTCGACTCTGGCTGTTTCTTTTCTCTGGGTTTTTTATTATTTACCCGCCTTTTTTTTAGGCCCCTTTTCTGGGTTTTTTGTCGACCTTTGGAAAAGAAGAAAAGTTTTGCTAGTCACCAATCTTTTACAAGCCCTAACCGTGCTTTTGTTTTTGGCGACCAAAGATGGTATTTATTTAATTTATCCGATTGTTTTCCTTTATTCTCTTTTAAACCAGTTTTACAACCCGGCAGAAGCAGCCTCAATTCCCTGGTTGGTAAAGAAAAAAGACTTGCCTTTGGCCAACAGCCTTTTTATGCTGACTTCTCAAAGTGCCTTGGTCTTAGGCCTGGGCGCTAGTGGTCTTTTGATTCGTTTTTTTGGCCAAAACAATCCCGTAATCCTTTCTTCATTAGCTCTTTTTTGGGCGGCCGTGGCAGTTTACTTTTTGCCTAAAAATGAACCTGAACGAGGTTCTTGGCTCTCTAGTTTTTCTCAGTTTTGGGAAGAAATTAAAGCTGGCTATAGCTTTATCAAAGATAATCGGATTGTTCTTTTTCCGCTTTTACTGATGATTACTTTCCAGGTCCTTTTAGTGGTTTTAGGAGTCACTGTGCCTGTTTTTTCTCGGCAGCTTTTACAAATCAGTCTTCAAGATGCGGGCCCGCTTTTGATTGTTCCATTAGGACTGGGGGCCCTAAACGGGGTTTATCTTTTGACCAGGCTGGCTGGTAAAGTCAGGAAAAAGGACCTCATTAAAAGAGGTTTGAGTTTGGTTTTCTTGGTGCTTTTAAGTTTCGCTCTTGTGCTGCCTCTTTTTAGTCGCTTTCGACCGGTTTTAGCGGCCATGCTGATGTATGTTTTGGGCTTAGCGGGAATTTTAATCCTGATTCCTAATCAAACCTTGGTTCAAGAAAGAACTCCGGCCAAGCTTAGAGGCCGAGTTTATGGAGCTTTAGGGTTTTTTGGTAATTTGGTTACCTTACCCTTTTTGCTTTTTACAGCCTCAATTGTTGATATTGTCGGCATCAAGATATTTATTTTTCTAGCCACCGGCATAGTTTTTACGATTCTTCTGCTGTTTGAAAAAGTCGAGAACTATATTCTCTATCAAATCAATGAGCGATATTTAGCCCGCTTAGATAAAAAAACATTAGCCCGTCAAGGAATTTAAAAAATGAAGGTAAAAAAAATCATTATCGGTCTTGAGGTCCATATCGAGCTGAAAACCTTATCAAAAATGTTTTGCTCTTGCTCGGCCGACCATTTTGCTAAAAAGCCAAACTCCTTAACCTGCCCGGTTTGTTTAGGCTTACCTGGCGCTTTACCGGTTCCCAACCAAAAAGCAATTGAATGGACGATTGTCTTGGGATTAGCCTTAGGCGGCAAAGTTCAGCCATTTAGTCGCTTTGATAGAAAAAACTATTTTTATCCTGACCTGCCTAAAGGCTATCAAATCAGCCAGTATGAGCAACCATTTATTAGAGGTGGCAAAATAACTTTGGATAGCGGCAAGGAAATTGGTTTAAGAAGAGTTCATCTTGAGGAAGATACGGCTAAATTGCTCCACCAGACAATTGGAGGCGAACGTTGGACTTTAATTGATTTTAACCGCAGCGGCGTTCCCTTAGTCGAAGTCGTTTCCGAACCCCAGTTGAGCTCTTCCCAAGAAGCCAAAGAATATCTGGAAAAACTTCATCAGCTGGTTCGTTATCTGGAAATCTCTGATGCTGACATGGAAAAAGGCAGTATGCGCTTTGAACCTAATGTAAATTTGGAGATTGAAGACAAGGGTAAGGTTTTTCAAACACCGATTGTGGAGATAAAAAATATTAATTCTTTCCGTTTTGCCCAAAAAGCGATTGATTTTGAAGTCAAAAGACAACTGGAAGTTTTTGAAGAAAAAAGAATTGAGAAAACCAAAGGCAACAAAGAAACCCGGGGCTGGCATGAAGAAAAGCAAATAACAGTTTCCCAAAGAGTCAAAGAGGAGGCTTCTGATTATCGCTATTTCCCTGAGCCTGATATCCCTCCTTTTGTTTGGAGCAAAAACCAGATAGCCGAGTTTCTTTCTCAAGCCCAAAAAGTGGAGTTACCAGAAGCAAAAAAACAAAGACTAGCCAGGCAATATCGGCTAACCCACTACCAAGCCAATATCTTAACCAGAGAGAAAAAAATGGCTGACTATTTTGAAGAAACCGCCCGACTAGCCAAAAAAGAAAAGATTTTGCCCCAGGAAGTGACCAATGTTATAATTAACAAAAGAGCGGGAAAGGACTTGTCACCACAAAGGCTGGTTGACTTCATGGTCTCTTCTAAAAAGAAGATTAAGATAACGAAAAAGGAATTAGAAGAAATGGTAAAAGATTTGCTGGAAAAACATCCGCAGGCAGCTGAAGGTTATAAAAAAGGCAAGCCGCAAGCCCTGGGAATAATCGTCGGACTGATAAAAAAGAAAACTGGGCTGGTGGTGCCAATTGAAGAAATTGCTAGGATGATTGAGTAACTCATGGCAAAATTTGTTCATCTTCATGTTCACTCTGAGTTTTCTCTTTTAGACGGCCTTCCCAAAATTCCTGATTTGGTTGCTAAAGCCAAGGAGTTGGGAATGGAAGCTTTGGCCTTAACTGACCATGGGGCGATGTATGGAGCAGTTAAGTTTTACAATGAGGCCAAAAAAGCCGGTATAAAGCCAATTTTGGGAGTGGAAGCTTACCTGGCCAAAAAGTCTCGCTTTGACAAAGAAGCGGGAATTGATGATGACCAGTATCACTTAATTTTGCTCGCCAAAAACCAAACCGGTTATGGCAATTTAATGAAGTTGGTCACTAAAGCAAACCTAGAGGGCTTTTACTACAAACCGAGAATGGACATGGAGCTTTTGAAAGATTATGCCGAAGGATTAATTGCCAGCAGTGCTTGTTTGGGAGGAGAAATCCCTTTTTTAGTTCGCCAAGGAAACTGGACAAAAGCAAAAAAGAAAACCGAAGAGTTTTTGGAGATTTTCGGTGATGATTTTTATCTGGAAATCATGGACAACACCATTCCCGATCAGAAAAAAGTTAATCAGGGTTTGATTAAACTTTCAAGGGAGCTGGGTGTTCCTCTGTTGGCAACTAATGATGTTCACTATCTTGAAAAAGAAGATGCTGAGGCCCAAGACGCTTTAATGGCAATTCAAATGCAGAAAAAAATTACTGACAAGAATCGCTTGTCAATGCTGAAGTGGCCCGATTTTTACTTAAAATCGGCCGAGGAAATGGAAGCAGCTTTCAGAGAATATCCTGATGCTCTAAAAAATAGCCTTAAAATTGCCAAGCAGTGTCAGGTTGAAATTCCCATTGGCAAGATGATTTTTCCTGACTTTCCTGTGCCTAAAGAGGAAACAGCCGACTCTTTTTTACGAAAGAAAGTCTTTGAAGAGCTACCCAAGCGCTATCCCCAGCCGAGCAAAGAGATTTTACAAAGGGCCAAGTATGAGCTCAAAGTTATTTGTGATAAAGGTTTTGCCACCTATTTTTTAATTGTTTCCGATTTTGCCAACTGGGCCAAAAGCCAGGGAATTCGTGTTGGACCGGGTCGGGGCTCGGTTGCTGGCTCTTTGGTTTCTTATGTTTTGCGAATCACTTCGATTGACCCCTTAGCTCACCAACTGCCTTTTGAGCGATTTATGAACCCTTTCCGGCCGACACCGCCGGATATTGACCTTGATTTTGCGGTTGACAGAAGAGACGAGGTAATTGATTATGTGAGGGAAAAGTACGGCCAGAATCGGGTGGCCCAGATTATCACCTTTGGCACCATTGAAGCAAGAATGGCGGTCAGGGACATTGCCCGAATATTGGATTTCCCTTATTCTACTGGCGACCGTTTGGCCAAGATGATTCCTCTCTCGCCTGGCAAACACTGGACCATCAAGGCCGCTTTAGAAGCCTCGCCAGAGCTAAAAGCGGCTTATGATTCTGAGCCAGATAGCAAAAAGATTTTGGATTTGGCGAGCAAAATTGTCGGTGTTTCCCGCCAAGCTTCGGTTCATGCCGCCGGGGTGGTAGTGGCAGACAAAGAGATTACTGACTACACTCCCTTGCAGTATGACACGGCCAAAGAAAAAATCATTACTCAATATGACATGTATTCGATGGACCTTAATGTCGCTGATGACGCGATTGGGCTTTTGAAAATTGACTTCTTGGGTTTGCGAAACTTAACTATTTTGGAAAAAGCAAAAATCTATCTTAAAGAAATTGATGGGATTGAGGTTGATATTTCCGGTATACCCCTTGATGATAAAAAAGTTTTTGAAATGATTTCCAAGGGTGATACGACTGGTGTTTTTCAGTTGGAGTCGGCCGGGATGAGAAGACTGGCCCGGCAAATTAGCCCAGACCGCTTTTCTGACTTGGGAGTAATGGTCGCTTTATTCAGACCCGGTCCAATGCAATTTATTCCTGATTTTATTGCCGGCAAAGGCAACCCTGATAAAATTTCCTACCCTCATCCAGATTTAAAACCAATCCTTGAGGAAACCTATGGAATCGCCGTTTATCAGGAACAATGTCTGCAAATTGCCAATACCTTTTCTGGCTATAGCCTGGGCGAGGCAGATATTTTACGCCGAGCGATTGGCAAAAAAAAGGCCGAAATGATGAGAAAGGAAAAGAAAAAATTTGTTGAGGGAGCGGTTAAAAAGGGTTATGACAAAAAAGTGGCCGAAGAGGTTTTTGGTTTAATTGAAAGGTTTGCTGGTTATGGCTTTAACAAGGCTCATTCTACCAGTTATGCGATGATTGCCTATCAAACTGGCTGGATGAAAGCCAATTTCCCAGTCGAATTTATGACTGCTTTACTGACGGCTGAATCCCAAAATGCCGATAAGATTGCTCTGGCGGTCGAGGAATGCCACAGAATGGGAATTTTGGTTTTACCCCCAGATATTAATCTTTCGTTTGCTGGTTTTACAATTGAAAAAAATGAAAGCTTATTAAATAAAAAAGCAATTCGTTTTGGTTTAAGTGCCATTAAAAACGTTGGTGGAGCCGCTTTGGAGGAAATTCTTCAGGCTAGAGAAATTGGCGGAGTCTTTAAAAGCTTTTGTGATTTTTACTTGCGAGTTAGTGGCCAGAAAGTCAATAAAAAAGTTTTGGAAAGCTTAATTAAGGTTGGGGCGATGAGCCGATTTGGTAAAAAGTCGGCCATGCTGGCTGGCCTGGATAGCTTAAGAGCCAAGTGTGATTTAGTTTTGAAACAAAGAGTTCAAGGACAAGTTAGTCTTTTTGGCGAAGCTTCCACCGCCACTTCAACCCCAAAAGATAGTTTTCCCCAGATTGATGAGTTTAGTCGTGAGGAGCAGATGGCTTTGGAAAAGCAGCTTTTAGGCCTTTATCTAAGCGAGCATCCACTTTCTTCAGCCCTCTCTTTGCTTGAGTTTGAAGTTGACGGCAAGATTGGCGAGCTTGAACCAGACAATCTTAGCCGGGGCCAGAAATTAAGAGCCGGAGGAATTTTAAGCTCCTTAAGAACAACTGTCACCAAGAAAAACAACTCAGAGATGGCTTTTGGAAGCTTGGAGGACGAAACTGGCAAACTGGAATTGGTAATTTTCCCTCGAGTTTATGCCGAGTATAAAGAGCTTTGGATTCAAGGCAAACCAGTGATTGTTGAAGGCAAAATTGAGATAAGAGAGGATGAGATAGCGCTTTTGGTGGATAAAGCGGAAACTCTCAAAAAAAGTGAAGAGAAATATGATTTTGTCATTCGCATCCCTCAAAGAACCACTTCCAAGACCTTAATGGCCCTCAACCAGTTGTTAAAAAATAATCCAGGCAAGAAAAAAGGAGTTTTGGTTTTTGAGAATGGAAGCGCTGCTAACAAAAAACTGGAACTTAATTTTGGAGTTGACTTTAGTCCATCAATTGAGAAAGAAATAGAGTCGTTGTTGAAAAAATAGGCAGTTTCGCCTAAAATACCATCCTATGGCAATGCAAGTCGATATCAAAGGGACTAAAGTTAACGTCGGTGACCTGGTTCGGGTTCATCAATCCTTTAAAGAAGGCGATAAAGATAAATCCCAGATTTTCGAAGGCCGGGTAATTTCTATCAGAGGCAGAGAGCCGAATAAAACCTTTATGGTCAGAAAACTGGCCTCAATGAAAATTGGGGTAGAAAAAATCTTTCCCGTTAATCTACCCTCAATTACTAAGGTTGAAATTAAAAAATCAATTCCGGCCAGGAGAGCCAAGCTTTACTACTTGCGCAAAAAGAAATAATTCCTTTTATCTCACCCTGCGAAACAGCAAAAAAACTCCGCTCCCAATCATTATTAAAGAAGCTAAAAAACCAAGCTTAAAATCAAAAATTTTCCAAGTATCCAAACGAAGGAATTCGGTTAAAAAGCGAATAAGGCCATAAGAAAGTAGATAATAGCCAAAGCCAAACTCATTCATTTTTAGCTTTTTTTTCAGAAAGATGTAGACGCCAAAAGCAAGCAGACAAAGAACTGACTCGTAAAGAAAGGTGGGATGAAAATAAGAAAAAGAGACGAATTTTGGCGGTCGGTTAACCGCGGGGATAAAAACTTTCCAAGGAAGCTTGGTTGGCGGGCCAAAGCTCTCGTGATTAAAAAAGTTTCCTACTCTTCCGATTGCTTGGGCTAATAAAAGGGGAGGAGCAATTAAATTTAGGATTTTTATTAATTTAATTTCGTACATCAGACTAAAGACATAAATTCCCAAAAGACCGCCCAAGATAGCCCCAAAAATTCCCAATCCCCCTTGCCAAAGATAAAATATTTCAAAAGGGTGAAGAAGATAATATGGCAAGGAGCTTAAAACATGATAAAGCCGGCCACCGATTAAAGCAAAAACCAGAGAAACAAAAAAGGCTTTTTGGGTTAAAGAATATTCAATTCCTGACAAAGAAGAGTTTTTTTTGAGATAAAGATAGTAGAAAAACAAGCCTAAGGCAATAAAAAGGCCGTAATAATAAAAAGTGAATGGTCCAAGTTCAAAATATGGTTGTCTCATCAGCTGATTTATGCTAAAATTTACTAGTTGCGCGAGGCAGGGTTCTTGTGGTCATTTTAACACAAAATTATTTGTTTTTGGGCAAAAAGTAAAGAGGTTGGAAAAAGAATTATAAGTTAATTTTTGCGCCGGATCGAATGAAGATCGCAAAAATTACTTTGAAGGATGATTTTTACAAAGAAACCTTCGGTTTCTTTGTATGACGAGGGGCGTTAGCTCAGCGGTAGAGCAGCTGCCTTTTAAGCAGTTGGTCAGAGGTTCGAATCCTCTACGCCTCACCACGTAAAATCCCGCTTTGCGGAATCACGTGGTAAACCACAATTTAGGAGTATAGTTTTGCGGGATCACGTGGTAAACAATGTATCATGTTTATCTTATCGAAAGTTTAGAAGATAATTCTTGGTACATCGGTTATACACCAGACAGCCCTTTTAAAAGATTAGAGAAACATAATTCAGGAGTAGAATACTACACCAAAAGAAAAATTCCTTGGAAGCTGATCTATTATGAAGCATATTTCAATCAGAAAGATGCAACAGGTAGAGAGAAATTCCTAAAAAGTGGAGCAGGTAGAATTTTTCTTAAAAAACAATTAAAGAATTATTTAGCTTAATTGCGAGATTAATTGCTCGCCGCGTCACGTAGAACGTGACAAGTGCGAAGCTATAGTTTGCTCGCCGCGTGCGAGCGAAGTGAGTTATACGCGGCCCCATCGTCTAGCGGCCTAGGACACGAGGTTTTCAGCCTTGTAACCCCGGTTCGAATCCGGGTGGGGTCACACTCCTTCGCCAAGGCTACGGAGTGCAAGCATGTTTTACACCTACATTCTCTTCAATGAAAAAACTGGTCGATATTATGTTGGCTATACTCCTGATTTGAAAAATCGCCTTAAACGACATTTATCTGGCCAAGTCAAATCAACGAAATCAAATTTGAATTATCAACTTTATTGGTATTGTGCTTTTAAAACTAGAGATTTAGCCCTGGCGTTTGAAAAATATCTGAAAACTGGGTCGGGAATTGCTTTCATGAAAAAAAGATTTTTCAAATCTTCTGTAGACTTGACAAAGGAGAATGGTTGCTCCACGGATGTCTCGCCCTTCGAAGCTACGATGGAGGAGTAGCGAAGGATAGATGAAGTTGTCGAACAAAGTGAAACTGTAAGCATTGTTCACGGTGATCTGCATGGAGGGAATATTTTGGTAAATGGTAATGAAGTAACTATTATTGACTTTGAACAGGGCATAAATGGTGGAGATTGGTATACTGACATTAATAAGTTGTTAAATCCTCAAACAGGCAGCGTCCCTGATACTGAAAGAAGATACCGGTATGTTGCGCCATTAACAATGATTCAAAAGCAAGAATTTATAAGAGCATATATTGTAGAGAGAGAACAAAATGGATGGAAAACGCCTGTTTTTCTGTCGGAGTTTGTAAACACAGGAGAAAGATCTGTACTTGAAAAGAGATCAAAATTATGTGCAGTAGAGAATATGCTATCTGTTCTCACCTTGAGGTATTTATCAAATTGGAACTTTTACCATGATGTGGAAACAAACAGAAGAGGGACCCATTACTTAGTTGAATTTATACAAAATAAGTTCCCTGTAAACGATTCTGACTTTTCGAATTAGTCTGTGCTGATGCTCTAATCCTTTTGATTAGGTCATACCAATCCTCATTTGTTAATTCTTGGCGTGGTGCTTTCTTCGATAGGATATCAAATGGTGATATATCGTTTTCACTTCTATAGAATACATGAAAGTGTACATGAGGAATTCGTTGATCTGCAAGTGGGTCATTGTTATTCATAATATGGTACCCTTGAGTGTTGAATAGGTCATGGAACGTATCTAGCATTGTTTTAAGTAACCCTTGTATAGAGATAAATTCTTCTGAAGAAAGTTCTGTAATATATGTTACGTGCCTTTTCGGTGTTATGAGTATGTGGGTATTTGTGACTGGTTTGAGTGGCAGAAGTACTCTTGCGTACTCATTTTCAATGATCTGTTGTTTATTTACAATAGTGACATCACAGAAGCTACATAGTGAAGTACTAGCCATGCTTCTATTATACTCTAAAAAGTCTTAAAAGAAATTGGAGTCAGGGCAGAATTGGTTCCGGTTGAAGTTGAAAGTGGAGTCTCTGAGCAACCATTAAGCCAAACCGAGACGCAAATAGGTTCTCTAAATCGAGCCAAGATTGCTTTAGATAAAACTCCTTCAACCGATTTTTCCATTGGAATAGAGGTTGGTTATCTTCCGTCAAAAACCGGGAACTACCGCATATTTGGTTGTGCTTCAATAGTTGATAAAAAAGGTTTTAGCAGCAGCTGTTTTTCCAGTGACTTTTTGCTACCCAAAGCCCACCAGGAGATTCTTAAAGAAGGAAGATATTTGAGCAAGTATGTTAGGGAATATGAAAAAGGAATTGATGAACCAGTTACTAATTATATTCGCGAACTGGTAAAGGATAGAAGACCTTTTATTATTGAAGCAGCCAGGAATGCTTTATTGGTGTATTTGAAAAAAGAAGAATTTTAACTATTTTCTCTTTCCGAATGAAATCGTTGCAAGAATACTCACTTGAACGAAATTCACACATAATATTGTTTAATAAACGACTTAATTAGTTGGTATTGCTGTTTAAGTTCTTTTTTACAAATATCTAGGCTTAAAGAATGCCATTTTTCATCAGCCTTAGAATCTAGTAACTTCAAAACTCCATCTGTTGACATGTTTTCGAAAGATCTAAGTCCATCAACAAATCCTCTCAAAGAAGCAAAGCGATAACAGTCGGCATTGCAACAAATTTCTGCCTCAAGTGAATGAAATTTTTCTGTTCCATGATGTTGCCTAACGCAGTAAACAATTTTTTCTTTTGTTTCATTATCAATGTCTGGGAATTCAGTCAAAAGTTCATCTGCTTTCTTAGCCGACATTTCGATATGTTCAGCAATTTTTCCCAGTTTCATTGCTTGACCAAGTTGACAATCCATCAATAAGGTTCCGGCCAAAACAATACCTTTATTAGCTCCAAGTTTTTCCGCCAACCACTGGCCTTTTTTATTTGACAAATTCAAATTGAAAAGAGAAGGAGCACCAGTTTCTTTGGTTTGTGCAAAAGCAAATTCTTTGACGCTCTGAAGAAGTTTATCCATATTCCTAATTTTAATTTTAACATAAATATTTGCTGAAAATGCTCTCTTTTGAATAATTAATTATATATAATATTCTGTAGTGAAGAATAAAAACTTTTCCCAGATTGCCAAGGAAGTAAGTGAATTAGTTGAAGAAGCTTGCAAAAGTAAAAACAACCATTCTGGCTACGGTGCTTGGGCCTACCATACCCTTTCTGTGGTTAAATACGCCAAGCTACTGGCAAAGAAACTTAAGGCTGATCTGGAAGTAGTTGAGATGGCAGCCTTGCTTCACGATTATGCCTCAGTCTTAGATAAAGATTTATACCCGGACCATCATCTTCATGGAGCGAGACTAGCCGAAGAAATTTTGCAAAAATACTCATTTCCCCCCCCAAAAAATTAAAGCAATCAAGGATTGCATCTTAAATCATCGGACTTCAAAAAAAGCTAAATTGCCAACAATCGAAGCCAAAATTATTGCCAGCGCTGATGCCATGGCCCATTTTGATAATCTCAGTTCCTTGTTTTACTTGGCTTTTGTTCAAGACAAAATGGATATTGAAAAAGGAACTAGCTTTGTTGTAAATAAATTACAAAGAAGCTGGGAAAAACTTCTTCCTGAAGCTAAGGAGCTCTTAAAAGAACACTCCAAAGCCATCAAGATTCTTTTTAAATAGTCAGTTCAACATCTCTCAAACTTTTTTGAAAGTCAGAGTTTTCAATTTTTTCCATTGTAAAAGCCACCTTGGCTGCCCAGGTTCTGTTAGGAGGACAATAAACAGGGTTAATTTTATAAGGGGTATCAAGCCCTTGGTCATAGTATTTTTCCCGAAGAGCCTTGGAAACCTGGTCAATTGAGTCTGGCCAGGACTGAAAGCGAATTAAGCCACCGCCCCAACCATAGGCATTGTAAGTTCCTCTAATGATGTTTTTTCCAAAAGTAGATTCAATACCAGAAATAGCTGCAAGCAATTTCCAGTTTATTTCATATTCATCAGCCTTTTGGACAAAGTCCTGGGCAAAAGGCGCTAAAAGGGAACCCTGGGACTCTAAAAAGCCTTGCAGTTTTTCTATCCTTTGGTCTTTGGGAGCTTCAGCCAATTTCAGCACTCCGGAAGACCCCGCTGTTTCTGTTGCTAAAACAGGTTGGGGCAAGAAAAGTAGGAATATGGTCAAAAGAATAGTAACTAACATAAATGGCCCCGTAATTGAGGCCAAAAAAAATCCTAAGTAGCGCAAAAATGCAACTCCTTAGGATGAGCGGATTATACTAAATCCTATAGTCTTTGTCAAGTTTAAATTAGCATTTTCTTAAGTTATAATTAGCCTATGAAACTATATTTGGTAAGGCATGGAGAAACTGATGCCAAAGAAAAAGGAAAACGGCAAACCCCAGACTCTCCTTTGAGCCAAAAAGGCAAAGAACAAGCTGAAGCTACCGGTGAGAGGCTGGCCAAAGAAGAGTTTGATTTTATTTTATCTAGCCGTTGGCCAAGAGCCAAACAAACTGCTCAAATTATTGCCCAAAAAACTCACAAAAAAACAAAATATCTTGATAATGTTCACGAGAGAAAACACGACCCAAAGCTGGCCGGCCTTGAGCTTGAGAGCAAGCTTAATAA
>Ga0307377_10000271_pt1 | contig 71720 bp, 71 predicted proteins | sample TR3MG_FD_202535 | JGI IMG/M metagenome (GOLD analysis project Ga0307377, IMG submission 202535) | Soil microbial communities from Risofladan, Vaasa, Finland - TR-3 | ecosystem: Environmental > Terrestrial > Soil > Coastal area > Acid sulfate soil | place: Finland: Risofladan, Vaasa | collected... | reverse complement strand
AGGGTGGATCCAAATTGCTTTTAGCATGATGTTCTGGCACGTTTTGGCTCGAAGCCCAGTTAAAGCTGTTAATATTTATAAAGTTACAAAAGCAATTTGGTTTAGCGCCCCGTTCAGGCACATTTTCCAAAATACCGGGAGTGCGAAGCACGTAGGGATTTTGGTCAGCTTTAGCTGAATGTGCCTGAACTCCTTTGTACCCCTTAACTTTTCAGGGGCAAACAACAATATTCCGTGTGTAACCCTGTAAAACATCAGTTCCTATTTCTCTATAATTTATTCTAAAAAGATCTTTATATGGCGATTTTATGATCTGTAAACTTTTTGTGCTTACATGTGTATATATTTCTGTTGTCCTTGAGCTAATAAAGGCAGCATTGAATAATTATAAAATAAGTTAAAAATAAACAATTTAACGGAAATACTAACAAAAGAAATTTTGATTGAACAATCCTTTACCAGAGTATAGTACAAGGTCATTAATAAGTACAGATACTCTGATTAAAGTCCCATATCTGCATCAGTATGCATTTCTGACATATCATCTTGTGGATGCTCAATCATATCCCAACAATCATCACAAATATTTACAGTATCAGAAGAAATATATCCTTCTGAAATAAGGTCAACACATTCATCACTTGGGTTCAAATTCCCAGATGCATTTGTTTTAATAGCTCCTTGAAAAATTAACCGTACATCTGTAACCGTTCCGGATAAACCTCCTTTTGAAACAGCCAGAATACCTAATACTGAATTGGACCGGTTCATTAATAAAAGTTTAAACTCTTCAATATGTTCTATTGAATCATGGTCCCAATTCTCCATAAATATGTCAAATGCATCCTTTGAGCATTTAATCTGTAGTCTCTCTGAGGCTTTAACTTTAGTCCTATAGACAAGTCTTAATTCAGATATTTTTTTGTATATTAGTAATGCTTTATATGAAACCTGACGCCAACCAAAAAACGGAGCAACATGAAAAGCCATAAGAGGAAGGAATTACACTAAAAAAAATGTAATTTCGTCAGTCTTTTGCATTCCTCTAAACAATAACTCATCAGGAGAAATTCCAATTTCATGTTTCTGTTTTCTTATGAATCTTGCCATAAATTTTATTTAATTAATGAGTTTGGACTTTGAAATGTAACAAGTATAATTCTAAATTGATAGAATAGTATTTTAATCTGACTCTGTTTTTTATAAATGTTATTCAAATTCCCTTTAATAACTTGCCTAAAATATCAGTTCCTGTAATAATTCGTTATTCTATCCTAAACTTATTGTTGAGTCGAAATTTTTCAAAGCAATTGCTTAACCAGTTAATAGAATTCACTCCGTTGGCCTTCATGCAACATAGCCATCAGGAAGGAGGGCTTTTTTAAACTAAATTTGTATCCTGTTGTTGAATTGTATTGTGGGAAATCATTATTTCTCTTTTTATTTCAACACATTGATTATTTTTACCAATCATCAAAAGAAAGATTATGAAAATTATATCCTGGAACGTAAATGGAATTCGGGCAATAACAAAAAAGAACTTTTTTAATGACCTTAGTTTAATGAACGCAGATATATTATGTCTGCAGGAAACCAAGGCACAGGACAGTCAGGTTGCTGAAGCTCTCGAACCATTGAATAATTATCATATCTATTCACATTCTGCAGTAAGACCCGGTTACTCAGGAACAGCAGTGATATCAAAAGTGCAACCAATAAAGGTAACACCTGGTATTGGTATAAAAGAGTATGATTCAGAAGGCCGTGTATTTTGTCTTGAATTCGACTTATATTTTCTGGTGAATGTTTATGTGCCAAATTCAGGCAGTGAGCTTAAAAGATTGGGATACAGGCAGGATTGGGATATGGCCTTTTTTAATTATCTGAAAGATCTTGAAAAGATTAAACCAGTGATAGTCTGCGGTGATCTGAATGTAGCACACAAAGAAATTGATCTGGCCCGGCCAAAAGAGAATTATAATAAATCTGCCGGCTATATGCAGGAAGAGATTGATGGTATGGACCGTTTCACAGAAGGGGGACTGATAGATACATTTCGTCACTTTTCCCCCGAGGAAACCAGTAGATACTCCTGGTGGAGCTATCGTGCCGGAGCCAGAGAAAAGAACATAGGCTGGAGAATAGATTACTTTCTGGTCAGCAAATCATTTATGTCTTCTGTTAATAAAGCATTTATCCTTGAAGAAATATTGGGTTCCGATCACTGCCCTATAGGTATCCACCTTAAATAGACCACATTCTTATAACTGCCTTAGTATTAAAGCCTTATTTCTATTTACCAAACAAATATGGTGTTTATATACTTAAGCTGATAGTTAACGGTTTCCTGTTTTTTTATATTAATTTCTCTGTTAATAAATATTATTTGCAAACACATTGCAAAAAACTTACATTTGTATAGTAACAGTTTAATCATAATTTAATTTATAAGACTATGGAAGGATATTGCGTAAAATGTAAAGCAAAAAAAGAAATAAAAGCGGCTGCAGAAGTTACAATGAAAAATGGCAGAAAAGCAATGAAAGGAACATGTCCAACTTGCGGAACAGGAATGTTCCGGATACTTGGAAAATAGTTTAGTTAAACTATCACAGTTTAACCAACTTCAACTAAAGAGTGTTTTATTATGGTAGTCATACAACGCTACCATAATTAACTCTTTTGTTTTTTATACATTATTATTTTACACCTCCAGGGTTGCGGACTGTATTGTTATTAAATTGCTACATGAAGGTATCAATTAATTAACACTGTTGAGATGCCATGGGTTTATATTCCAGGACTTCAACGCTACTCTTCTTTATAATCGTTTTACTCTTTTTCATCATTTGTAACTAATCAGTGTTAAAGGTATTTGAGAGCATTAGATATGGCGCAAGCCCATAATGTTACACTAACTGATTTAAACGAGAGTGTTTGGTTGGCGGATTACCCAAAGAAAAAAAATGGCCATTTTGCTATAAAGCGCCCTTCTCTCCTCCGGCTGTTGCAGTTGTACTTGTAAAGCTTGTAACAGCATCGGTGGAAACTTCAGGAAATCCTATTTAATACACCTTACTGACAGACCCATCGATTTTACTGTATTTGTTATAGTCAATTTTGCATCATCGGCGAGCATACCAAATATCACTCCCTCAGTCAAACTAGCCTCTGTAGAAGACCAACAGCCACCAAGGCCTTCCAGAGCAAAAAATGTTTCATCGGGCGCCCGGCAACCTCCTGGCATTCCGGTAAAGCCTGTTTCATTAGTGGCGCCAACATTCGTATCAGTTCAATGATTGGTGCCAGTCTCTTTCAGTTTACCTCCTGCAACGTCTTCTCCTCCAAGATAGGTCTGCATTATTATCAATTCAGCTTTAGTAGGAGCATGCCAACCGGTGGGGCATACACCGGTCATGACTGCCGGCCAATTGTACAACACACCATATGTTATGTAATTTGCTGTGGCTTTGGCATCTGTTACATTAGTACCATTATAACCGGACACATAATAATATGGGATAGTTTCTGAACCTGTAACCGGACCAACAACCGATGGCAAGTATTTTAGATTTTCAGCCATCCATAGTTGGGTATCAATTTCAACCACGGGATAGTTATTGCCATCACCATCCTGGCACTCTACAAAAGTAAAAGTAATTAATTTGCTTTTTGTAGGAGTATCCATTTTCACAGTGCTATAATTTCCGCTTATACCTGTAAATTTTAACAAGTCTCCGGTAGCGTACTCCATATCAATATAAGCCGGCTCACTTTTAGAATCTGTTATTGTTATTTTTTTATATTCTGATTGAATATTACTACTGAGCTTCTTAATAATGGTGAATCTATTCTTTTGTAATATTCAAAGCCAATTCACCATCAGGTATCTCTATTTCAATTGTTATTATCCCACCCACGGATTCCACCTTAACCGGATCACTATATGAACCATTAACGGTATTTAATTCCTGAACCATATAACTACCCTTTTCAGTTTTTAACTGAAGAGTTGTTTTTTCGGTACCAATAGCTCTGAGAAAAACGGCATATGCTGTTTTCTTATCCGACAAGATATAAGGAATTAATCCGGGTGAACTTTTTATACAGGAATTGTCCGGATATAATTTTTCTAAATCAAACCCATGTAAGAATTCACTCAATACTTTAAGTTGCATACGTAAGGTATCACTACCTCCGCCAGGGGCCTTGTTTTCACCCAATCCATCTTCATGTCCCACAAAAAATGAATAATCGAGATTGTTGAACAAACCACCGCCACTGAGCAAAAACTGCCAGGCCTGTCTTCTGTAAACCATATCTCCGGAACCTGAAAATCCTGATTCATCAAATCCTATAACCTTATTATAATGATAGTTCCACTCTGCTGCTTCTGGCCAGGCATAATGAAAATTAATGATTGAAACTTTGTCACTTACAACCGGGATAGGCGCTTTATAATTTGTATAATTTTGAGCAATCAGGTGCTTTTTATCAAGATTATTTTCTTCATCAACAATTACCGATGCCATCTTTTCCTGCCACACCATGGACTCTTCTCTGGCAAAATCGGCCTTGTATGTCCAGTCGTTTTTAACTAATTCCTCTTTATTTATAAGATTATAAACTGATAAGGTATGATCAGACCATGGCTCGTTTTGTAACTCAAAGAAAAAATTATCAAACTCATTTAGTTCCTTAACCATCTTCCTGACAAAGCTTATTTGGTAATCTAACAGAGTGCCATTGTTCATAGTCTGGGCATCAAAACGTGACACATCATGGGAAATATTTATATTATTTGCAGGATTCTGTGGACATATATCCCAATGATTATCGCGGTAGATTGAAGAAAACAGGGTGACTTCAACTATAATATCGCATTCCGCTGCCACAGTCATAAAATCTTTTAATCTATCAAAGTAGGCTTTGTTCCATTTAGAAAGATCGTACTTTACCTTTCCGGGTTTTTCTGCATCAGCCTTTTCCCAGGGAGTGATGACCTTATCAATTGCCGGAGCCAGGGTATTGTTCTGAATTCCAAAACTCTCTCCATTAATTTCGAAATAGGTCCCTGTAAAAATTCGTGTGTAATTCATCCCGGCCCTGGACAGAGTTTCAAGATATTTAACATAATCAAAACTCAGATTAATCACAGCACCATAATGTTCAGCTGACGTAATTAATGCCAGTGGCTCTCCTTTATATAAAAAATAATGCTGATTTTCAGGATGTAACCTGATAGGGCCATCATTAGGCAATTTTTCTCCTGTTGGAGACTCCTTTATACTACATCCCACTATTTGAGTGGCAAGTAGGAGAACAACTAAAAGTTTTTTCATTTTGGCAAAGGAATATAATGACTAAATTAACTTTATTACTTCTCTGGATACGATTTCAATAATTGATCAGTATGATTATCACAAATATAATCAAATGATTGTGGGTTATCTAACTTAAATTCCCACTTTGAATCCCGAAGGGATCGACGAAGTCAACGGGGCCAGGGGGATGTTATATTTTTGTATCTTTCCCAACCAAAAAATGAAGAATGATGAAATATTCCAGGCGTTCATTTGTAAAAACAGCGGGCATGGGAGGTGTCGCTCTTGCAACTTATCCTCATACCAGTATTCTGGCAGGGAAAAATCTTAGCATAGAAATATTGAATCCATATAATCGTTTACCAGTAGGTCTGATTATTGATGATTCTACCTGTCTGGTTAACCTGGCTCATTATGGAATCCCACAATTCGCAGAGACTTTTCCAGATAATTATAAACAAGATTGGCGAAAGCTCCCGAGGGAGATTCCTGACAGTTTTGTCAGGGAATTTGGTGAATGGTGTCATGATAATGGGGTAAAGGGAAAATACAGTATTGTACCCTATCCTGCCTGTACCGGTTGGGTAAGTCGTTTTATCCCCGGATGGACAAGCAAAGAATTAGAAAACAGTCTTAATCTCGTACGTGAAGTAATCGTTCCTGACTGGGACATTCATCCTGAAATGGTCTCTCACACACGTGTAATAGATATAAAAACCGGAAAACCTTTTCCTTACGCAACACCTGACTACATGGAGAACTGGGACTGGAGCCAGACAAAAAGTGCAGATGAACTGGCTGCATACCAGGCATATGCCCTGTCAATTTTAAAAGAAGCTGGCCTTCCCTGTGAAGGATTAACAACACCAGGTGGTTATGGCTCACGAAATGAGAATAACTTAGCTCTTGGAACACTGGATGCTGTAAAGGATGTTTATGGATCGGAAATACCACATTACTTCCGAAATCTATACACTGAAAAAGGAAAAAGTGTAGCACCACAGGTATTGCATCCTTCTGATCTAAATGGTAATGATCCGAAATGCGTTGTCTCCATCATAGGTTGTACAAACGATTGGTTTGGTGGCTGGGATGGACTGGTACCAGGCAGTGTCGATAATTTTATTACTGAGGACCTTATGTCGGGACGAATGGTAGAGGTTATTGACAGTGGAGAACCTGCTATAATGGTATGCCACTGGCCCGGCATATACGCTAATGGTGAAAAGGTTGGTTTTAATATTCTGAAAAAGGTTAAAGCAAGGCTCGATCAGAAATACGACCATCTCATATGGATGAAGCTAAGTGAAATAGCCAGGTATTGGGCTGCAAAAGAATTAACAACTATCGAATTGGTCCCCAATAAAATATCCTTGAAAGCACCTTATTCTTCTCCTGGATTTACCTTGAAACTGAATTCCAGCCTGCGTAATCCGGGATTAAAAATTAAAAATGAGGAGATGAGGCCGTTAACAAGAGTTAAAGATAAAAAAGAGTTAAAAGCCTTTTCCTGGTACTCAGATAAAGCCGGGTCAATTCTGTGTTTTGATCTTGAAAAAGGGTCCAGTGAACTTATTTTTTAAACTTCCTGAAATTGTTGTTTCCCAATCTCATAATTAACCCCTAACCTTATTACATTAGTTTTTCCCTGTCCGAATCCATGTTTTTAAACTGCTCACCATGTTTTGCCAGCCTTTCTTTGTACTCATCCCAATTTCTCATTGCGACAGGGGTCCATCCGATTTCGCCAATCCCAGGAACAAGAGTGACCGGATCCCATATATAAACACTATCTACTTCAATATAACCAGCCCAATGCAATCCTAATGTTGTTGTTGAATCATATTGCTCCTGAGTGTGATAACCCCCCTCACCTCCACCAACCTCTGGATTACCAACATAATGATAAAAAGTGATACTAAACAAGATCACATGCATCTGCCGGCATCCAGTGTGCATCCTTACCATCCCATTTAACATTACAGCCTATTGGATTTGTTACCGGAACAGATATGGCCTTTCCCTTTGTAAGCTCTTCCAGTACCAAATCCAGATTATTAATTGTAATTTTTGAAGTATCTCTGGGATTGTCAACACCCCGACCAGTATATACAAGCTTCCTCTCTTCATCAAAAACATAAAAATGTGGTGTTCTTAAGGCTCCATAATTTCTGGCCACATCCTGTGTTTTATCATAAAGATATACCCAGGGAAATTTTAATTCTTCCATCCTCTTGACCATATTAGGATAACTGTCTTCCGGATATGTGTTTTCACTGTTTGAATTTATTCCGCAAAAACCTACTCCTCTATCAGCATATTTCATAGCTGTTTCTCTTGTAACTTCATCTGATCCAATCACATAAGGACAATGATTGCATGTAAAAAAGATAACCAGATATTTGAATTTTTCAAAATCTGCAAGATTGTACTCCTTTCCTTCTGTTGAAGGAAGTTTAAAATCTATTGCCTCCAGCCCGGCTTGTAATGTAAATGCCATGATATTTGATTTAAATTTTTCCAAGAGCACTATAATCTTATATTTCTCCGTAATTACTTATTAAAACGTATTTACCATATTTGTTAAACACCTGAAGAAACAGATATGTTTTATTTCATCCGTAAATAATTTGATTTTAAGAGGTCGGATGGAGCTCGCATGTCAATATTTTCATACAAGTTTGCGTTTTTTAAAAAACATGCTCGGTTCATACTTTATTTATAAATCAAATTTATAACAAATAATTGGCAATTGCCCTCACCATTCAAATCCATTTATTGCAGCAAACATTTCAAAAATAAGCTATAGAGAAGGTTGGGTTTAAAATAATTATGTGTGAAAAGATCTGGTATAAGAAATTTTACTTACAATATATCTTTCATGATTATATCTATTATCATTAGGTATATTTGTTATAGATTTTGGTATGGCAAAAGTTGACCAAAAAAGTTATTATGGCGAAGGAACAATATAAAATTGGTCTTGTATTAAGTGGTGGCGGTGCAAGAGGCTTCGCACATTTAGGATTAATACAGGCATTAAATGAAGCCGGAATTTATCCTGATGTACTCTCTGGTACAAGTTCAGGAGCCTTGGTAAGCGTATTATATGCTGACGGATATTCACCTAAAGAGATATTGAAGTTCATGAATTCCGGCCACAGGCTTGATTTTATGCGGCCCGCATTACCACGGGAAGGGTTACTTCAGTTAAATGGAATAATTAAAATACTGAAATCCAGATTGCGTGCAAAAACTTTTGATGAGTTGAAAATCCCGTTATTTGTGACAGCAACCGATCTTAACAACGGAAAAGTTGTGTATTTTTCCGAAGGTGATTTGCTTGATCCGGTAATTGCATCTGCAAGCATCCCTGTGATATTTCAACCTGTGAAAATCAATGATATATCTTATGTGGATGGTGGCGTACTAGATAATCTTCCTTTAAAACCAATTGAAAACAGATGCAAAATTCTTATTGGCTCTTTTGTAAATCCTGTTGGTAACATAGAAAAAATCAGTGGATTAATAAATATTGCAGAAAGAACCTTTATGTTAAGTATGTCAAAAGAAATTATTGAAAAAGCGAAGAACTTCGATCTGTTTGTTGCGCCTCCTGAACTTAGGAATTATAAGATTCTCGACCCTGAAAAAGCCGAAGAACTTTTTTCAGTTGGCTATAAAGCAACTCAAAAAAAGCTTAAAGATCCTGTTATTAAAAGACTTTTTGATATTTAGTTAGTCAATAATAATCTCCTTACATCTACCGCATTAACCCCCCTTTCATCTAAAAATAACTTGATCCGTCCCAACAATGGGTACATAATCTATCTTTTGGCAAGCCAATCGCAGTAACAAGATCGTCAAGCCGTTGGTACATTAATGAGTCCAAATCAAGGTTTTTTGCAATTTTATTCACCATTTCAGAATATTTTTCTGAATCCGGATCAGCATACTCCTGAAGATCCTTTTCATCACCCCCCAGTTGGTCAATGGCCTTTCTTCCTGCCAGCTCAAGTATAGATCTTGATTCTGAAAAATTAAGAAAGTCACAGGCAAATAAAAGTGGTGGACAAGCTATCCTCATGTGTAATTCTGAAGCCCCCGACTCACGCAGATCAATGGTATTATCTTTAAGTTGTGTTCCTCTGACAATACTATCATCAAGAAAAACCATTTTTTTCCCTTCGATAACTGCCTTATTTGGGATTAATTTCATTTTTGCCACAAGATCACGTTGTCCCTGATTCTGAGGCATAAAACTACGTGGCCATGTTGGGGTATATTTCGAATACGCCCTTTTATATGGAATCCTCTTCTCATTTCCATAACCCAAACCATGTGCAACACCCGAATCAGGAATACCACATACAAAGTCAGCATCAACAGGATCTCTTCGGGCAATAGATGCCCCACATCTGTACCGGCACTCATCTACATTAATTCCCTCATAATAAGATGGCGGATAACCATAATATACCCAAAGAAAGGAACAGATCTGCATCTTTTCTCCTGGTTTCTTCAACTGTGTAAACCCTTCTGCAGTAATATGAACTATCTCCCCTGGTCCGAGATAATAATCAAGATCAAATCCGGTATTTGGAAAAGAACTTGATTCAGATGCTACTGCAATAGCATTATCTTTCTTGCCCAAAACAATCGGGGTCCTTCCTAATTTATCACGGGCAGCAATAATCCCATCGTCAGTAAGTATCAGGAGTGAACATGATCCTTTAATATTTTCGAATACATTTTCAATACCGGCAACAAAACTATCCTTTTCACAAATTAGATTTGCCACAACCTCTGTTGGATTAATACTTCCTTCAAAATTTTCAGTAAAGTGCCTCTTTGTCTTTAGAAAACGAGCCTCAAGATCCAAAATGTTAACAAGTCTGCTTACAGTAACTATAGCAAAATGACCAAGGTAAGAATTAAATAAAATTGGCTGTGGATCAGTATCGCTTATTACTCCTAGTCCGGAATTCCCCTCAAACCCTTGCAATTCATCTTCAAACTTAGTCCTGAAATATGAATTTTCAAGACTATGAATCGATCGTCTGAACCCTTTTCCGGGAACAATAAACACCATTCCTGCTCGTTTTGTACCAAGATGTGAATGGTAATCCGTCCCATAGAACACATCTTCTACACAATCTTTTTTAGAAATTACTCCGAAAAATCCGCCCATATTGCTGAATATAAATTAATTAAAAATAAATCGTTGCTTCGTAAATTTAATCATTGAATCGGAAATAATAATATTTATCAAGATATTATTATTTTTGCAACTAAACCTCTAAACATAATTAACTAAATGACAGATATTAATAATATTACTCCATCTGAACAGGGAACAAAAAAAGAGCTACCTATAAAATTGCTTGCCACATCAATAATTATGGCCGTCGTTCTGGTTTTTCTTGTTATTATGTATTTCTATCAAAGACATAATATGGTAGAAATGGAAACTATACTGACACAAGAGAAAGACTCCCTTACTAATGAATTACAGCAAATGGTTGTAGCTTATGATACTTTAAGAACTAATAACGATAGTCTGAATGCCGGACTGGAAAAAGAAAGAGAGAGGATAGTGCAATTATTGGCTATCAATGCTTCAAATACTCAGCTTGTAAGAACATATAAAAGAGAGATAACAACAATGAGAGAAATTATGAAAAACTACATTGTTCAGATTGATTCCCTCAATACCAGGAATAAGATTCTTGTCGCAGAAAACAGTGAAATACGTCATCAGATAACTCAGGTGCGGAACACTAATACTCAACTTTCCAGGGTCAGGAAGGAACTAAGTTCCAAAGTTGAGATTGCCTCAGTCATACAGGCTAAAGATATTATTGCTGTTCCGTTGAATAAAAAGAGAAAGGAGACATCAAGGATTAACTTGCTTGATAAACTTAGAATCTGTTTCACTCTTCGTGAAAATCCATTAGCTACGGCAGGACCAAAAGAGGTTTTTATGAGAGTGATAAGACCAGACTCTCTTATTATAACCGGGAGTCCCGATAATATTTTTGATTATAATGAAAGAAAAATAGTTTATTCTGCCAGCCGTGAAGTTGATTATATGAATCAGGATATAGAAATGTGCATCTTTCTTGATAATACCGGCGACTTCATTCTGGGTAATTATAGTGTTGAACTATACCTTGAGAATAATTTAATTGGAAGGACAAATTTTATGCTTTCAAGGCGATGACTATTCGTCTTGAGATATCATAAATTCAGATATAATATTGTCTGAAATCATCATACCCTGGTTTGTAAGAATAAGGGTCTTTTTGTCCTGTTTCATCAGACCATAATCTTTAAATTTATTGGCTAAATTAATAACATAATCATAACCCTCTTTTTCATAAATCTTCTCAATATACTCAAGATCAATACCCCACATAGTTCTGAGTGATGTCATAATATACTCATTGAAACGGGTTTTTGAGTCTAATTCTTCTCTTTCAAAAAATGATATCCCGTTATTAACAGATTTAATATAACCCTTCAGATCCGGAAAATTCCACTGCCGGGAGTATCCATTGAATGAATGTGCTGAAGGACCAAAACCTACATAACTCATCTGCTTCCAGTAATTTGAATTATGTATCGAAAAAAACCCGGTCTTAGCAAAATTTGAGATTTCATAATGAATAAACCCTGCTGATTCTGCTTTTTCAATCAGGATATTAAACAGAGTATTGCTCTCTTCTTCTTCCACTTCTGCAAGCAATCCTTTATCCAACATTTTCCCGAAAACTGTTCCCTTTTCTATAGTAAGATGATAAGCAGACAAGTGTTTTATATCATATGAAAAGGAAATATCCAGATTTGAATTCCAATCAGCGATGCTCATCCCCGGAAGTCCATATATAAGATCAATCGTTACATTATCAAACCCCGCTTTTAGAGTTTTCTTAAGTGCTGAAGCTGCCTGGGCTGCATCATGTCGGCGGTTCAACATTTTAAGATCAGAATCTTTCCACGATTGAATTCCAATACTGATCCTGTTAATCTTAAGCTTTTTCAGGTCCTCCAAATATGTTATACTTATATCATCCGGATTTAACTCGATTGTTATTTCACAATTCTTTTCTACTTCATACAGTTTATATATTTGATTTAGGATTACATCCAGCTCTTTAATCGACAGGACAGATGGTGTTCCTCCTCCAATATAAATTGTAGAGATAGATTCTGTTCCCAGATATTCCTTCCTTATTTTAATTTCATTTATAAGTGAATCAAGATATATTGAATTATCACCTGATGAAATTATATGATAGAAATCACAATAAAAACAGAGTTTTTTACAAAACGGGATGTGTAAATATATACCTGCCATTTTTCAAAAATACTACCGTGCAATTTATCAATAATATAACAATCAATTAACTAAATTTGCACCAAACATAATAATGGTAAAAAGGAACATATTCTCAATTCTTGTAGCTCTGCTCATTATGTATCTGAGCCTTACTGGTTCTGACACTTTTAAAAAAGTGTCAATTTATAATATTCCACACCTCGATAAAATAGTACATTTTGGAATGTATTTTACATGGATGACGGTTATTGCTTTCGAAAACCATAAAAATATCAAAAGCACCTCACATCTCTTTTTAATAGCAACAATTCCTCTTTGTTATGGTATTTTGATGGAAGTTTTGCAATCACTTATTATTGACAGCCGCTCTGGTTCTATATATGATGTGTTTTTTAATTTGGGTGGTATACTGATCTCTCTTTTATTATGGATTTGGACTAAACCTTTTATAAAAGATAAAATCATATAATTGTTAATTCGTTATTATTTGCCTTTTCTACTAATTCATAAATTGTCTTCTTGCCGAACAGGTTAATAAGATTATTTCGTATTATTGAGTAATCATCATGAAGCGTACATGCTGTTTTGTTCTCATCTACACACTTACATGAACTATTATGTACTACACAATTTGTAAAAATCTCATCCCCGTCAATAGTATTTACAATATCCAGCAAGGTTATATTTTTTGATTCTTTCAATAAGGCAAATCCACCATGAGGTCCTTTTGTAGAACAGAGTTTTTTTTAACCAGTTGTTGAAGAATTTTTGCCAGGAATGGCTGTGGAAGATCAAGATCAGTACTTATCCTGGTAATGCCTGTTTTCCCATTTGAAATTGGCTGACTTGCTAAATAAATAACAGCTCTGATGCCATATCTACATGAATTTGAAAGCATACTAATACATTTTTAATGATATCTTATCTATCCTTTTCTTGTGCCGTCCCCCCTCAAATGTTGTATTAAGGAATGCTTTTACAATCAAATAGGCTTCAGATTCTGATATATACCTTCCTGGTAATGCACATATATTTGCATCGTTATGGGCCCTGGACAAACGAGATATTTCTTCATTCCAGCATACTGCGCTTCTTATTCCCTGGTGCTTGTTTACAGCCATGTTAATTCCATTTCCAGATCCGCAAATCGAAATTCCAATTTCAAATTCACCTGAAGAAACAGCACTTGCCATTGGATGTGCAAAATCCGGATAATCAACCGTTTCTTCAGAATAACATCCAAAATCCTTAAACTCCTGATTTTCCTTAATTAAATATTTTAATAACTTCTCCTTAAGAAAAAACCCGGCATGGTCCGATGATATTGCTATCTTAATTTTTTTCAATCTTAAATTAATTTTATGATACGAACGCAAATTAATACAATTGATGAACTAAAAGAAATGAATCTTTCAATATATACAGATATAGTTGAATATTAAGAACCCTTTACTGATGATATTTGAGTGCGAAAATTTTAATCACAAAATTAAATCTTTTAAAATTGTTAATAAGATGTAAATAAGAGATGATTAAAATTAATAAGTTGTTAGTTTACTACTACACTTAATAGTATTGGTACATAAATACCGCAGTCCAAAAAGTTTTAAGAAAATAAAATCAAAATATGAACCTTAAATAAACCTTAAAACCTTTACTTTTGTTGTATTGGTACTATTAACAACCACATCTTAACAATTGTTAATTAAATAAGTAACATGCTGATTTTCAAAAATGGTACATTTTTTGTGCTGTTTAAAAGATGTTTGTTGAGTTGTAGTGATGAATAAAACAATAAAAAAATAACTTTTATATCAACACTATTAACATGACATTATCATTATCATAAATAAGTTAAAATTTAAATAATTAAAATATTATAATGTTAATAAGAACATGCAAAACTATTAAATTATAAAATCAATCTAATATTAATGATTAAGTTTATCCGCTATCAAAAATAAATTGTGAATAAAAATGAAAAATTTATCTATAGAAGAACAAATATCAGAAATAAAAAGATTGAAAGAAAAGAAGAATGTAATCATTCTTTCACACTATTATCAAACAGAAGATATTCAGGATATTGCTGATTTTGTTGGAGATAGTCTCGCTCTTTCTCAAAAAGCGGCTTCTAATGATGCTGACATAATTCTTTTTGCAGGAGTGAAATTCATGGCTGAAACAGCAAAAATACTTGCTCCTGGAAAAAAAGTCATTTTGCCGGATCTGAATGCAGGCTGTTCCCTTGCAGATTCCTGCAAGCCAGATGATTTTGAAAAATTTCTGATACAAAATCCTGGAAGAACAGTTATTTCATATGTTAATACTTCAGCCGAGATTAAAGCGATGTCTGATATTATCTGTACTTCTTCAAATGCAGTTCAAATAGTTGAATATCTTCCTCCTGAAGAAAAAATAATATTTGCTCCTGACCGTAATCTTGGTAATTATGTATTAAGCAAAACAGGGAGAGATATTGTAATTTGGAATGGTACATGTCACGTTCATGAGGAATTTTCATTGGAAGCAATACTTAGATTAAAGAAAGAAAACCCGGGCGCAAAAATAATTGTACATCCTGAATGTGAGCTTCCTGTTAGAATGGTTGCAGATTTTATTGGATCTACTTCAGCCTTGTTGCAATTTACAAAAAATGATTCAGGTACATGTTATATTGTTGCAACTGAGGTAGGTATCATTCATCAGATGAAAAGGGAAAAACCTGATAAATCTTATATACCTGCACCACCAATAGATTCAACTTGTGGTTGTAGTGAATGTAGTTTTATGAAGCTTATAACTATGGAAAAAATATATAACTCTATTAGGAATGAAAAACCAGAAATAATTCTTGATAAAGATATTCTTCTTAAAGCTCAAAAACCTATCAAAAGAATGATGGAAATATCTGAAAAACTTGGCCTTTAAAATATGAAAAGAATTATTATTTTAATATTTTTTATTTTTATATGTAAGACAGGTTCTTCTCAGGAAGATGGTACCTTAAAGGATGGTTATCAAATATTTAAGTATCCGAATGGAACTATTTCCAGCGAGGGGTTAATAAAAAATGGCAAACCTGAAGGTTTTTGGAAAAGCTATTATGTGACCGGAATAAAGAAATCAGAAGGAAAGAGAACTAATTATCTTCTTGACAGTATATGGATATTTTATGATCAGGCTGGTGATACTACTGAAAAAATAAATTATCTCTTTGGGAAAAAAAATGGATGGTATTATAAGTATAAAAAAGAGCCTTATCGGGGGATTTATTTATGGTATAAAGAGCTATTCGCAGGTGACAAAAAAGAGGGAACAGCTTATTTCTATTTTCCCGATGGAAAAATACAACAGACAATAGCTTACAATAGCGGTAAAAAAGAGGGTTTATCAAAAGAGTATGATAAAGAAGGTAATATCATAACCTTATTTGAATATAATAATGATTTTTTATCTAGTAGAGAAAAAATTAACAGAACTGATAAAGAAGGCTTAAAACAGGGTGTGTGGAAAGAGTTTTATCCAAATGGAGGCATTAAATCGGATAAAACATTTGTAGACGATTTGTTACATGGCTATTATAAAGAATATGATAACAGAGGAAGACTTGCACTTACTATGTTATATGATAAGGGGTCGATTGTTAAATCAAATGTTGAAGATGAACCAGATATTGAAATACAAAATAAATATGATATTGATGGAAAATTACTATATAGCGGACCTTACCGAAATAAGGTTCCTGTTGGTATTCACAGGGAATATGATGGTGATGGTAAGGTTATTAATGCTTTTATTTATAATGACAATGGGTTGCTGTTGTCTGAAGGTATAGTTGATGAAGCCGGAAACCGTAATGGAAAATGGAAAGACCTCTATCCTGATGGAAAAATAAAAGCTGAAGGACAGTTTGCAAATAACAGACAATACGGTTTGTGGAAATTCTATAATATATCAAATAAAGTGGAGCAGACAGGTTCATTTAATAGTGGGAGACCTGATGGATTGTGGCAGTGGTATTATGATAATGGTGCTATCATACGAGAAGAGGAATACTTTCAGGGAAAACGTGATGGGTTATGTACGGAGTATTCAATCGATGGTGAAGTTATTGCTGAGGGACAATATACTGATAGTGAAAAAAATGGAGTATGGAGATATAAATCAGGAGATTATAGCGAGGAAGGGAAATATATCATAGGATTAAAAGATGGAGAATGGCGATCATACTATAATAATGGAAAATTGAAATACAAGGGTAATTTTATTCAGGGGAATCTCGATGGCAGGCAAAGTTTTTATTATGAAAATGGTAAAATTAAAGAGGAGCAATACTTTCAGATGGGCAACAGAGAGAAAACCTGGAAAAAATATGATGAAGAGGGATTGCTTATCCTTGTTATAACTTATAGAAACGATATTGAGATAAATATTAATGGAGTCAAAATTAAGCTTCCGGAAAGCGATATCAGATTGATTAAATAATTACTTTGCTATATGGAAGATAATCTCAACATCAGAAAAGAAAATATTTCATCTACTGATAAGGAATTTGAAAAACAATTAAGGCCACTAAATTTTAATGATTTCAAGGGACAAAAGCAGGTAATTGAAAATCTTATAATATTTGTTACTGCTGCTAAACAAAGAAATGAAGCGCTTGATCATGTCTTATTGCATGGTCCTCCAGGTTTGGGTAAAACGACTCTTGCTACTATCATTGCAAACGAATTACAGGTTAATATCAGGGTTACCTCAGGGCCTGTTCTCGATAAACCTGGCGATCTGGCAGGATTACTTACTAATCTGCAGGAAGGAGATGTTCTTTTTATAGATGAGATACATAGGTTAAGCCCGGTTGTTGAGGAGTATCTCTATTCAGCTATGGAGGATTTCCAGATTGATATCATGATCGATAAGGGGCCAAGTGCAAGATCTGTCCAACTGACACTTAATAATTTTACTCTTATTGGTGCAACTACACGATCAGGTCTTCTTACCAGCCCACTTAGAGCGAGGTTTGGTATTAAGTTCCATCTGGAATATTATGATCATAAGATACTTACAGGTATAGTAAAAAGATCAGCAGGAATTCTAAAAGTAAAGATCGACGATGAGGCAGCTGTGGAAATTGCGCGAAGAAGCAGAGGTACTCCACGAATTGCGAATTCTTTGTTAAGAAGAATCCGTGATTTTGCTCAGGTGAAAGGAACGGGTAATATTGATATTGAAATATCCCAATATGGTCTTAAGTCCCTCAATATTGATCAGAATGGACTTGATGAAATGGATAATAAAATACTCTCAGTAATTATAGAGAAATTTAGTGGTGGGCCCGTTGGATTAAATACGATATCTACTGCAGTAGGTGAAGAGAGCGGTACAATTGAAGAGGTTTACGAACCATTTCTGATTAAAGAAGGATTTTTAAAACGAACTCCTCGTGGACGGGAAGCAACAGAGCATGCGTATAGACATCTTGGATTACAATTTAGAAAAGACCTGCCAGGAACTCTATTCTAGAAGGGTATCGGACATTAATTAAAAACATTACTGATTTTCTCGAGTTTTTTTGTATTTAAAATCTTAATTTTTCTGCCATTAAGCTCAACCAGTTTATCAGATTTGAATTCAGATAGCAATCTGATTACTGATTCTGGGGCAGTACCGACCAGATTTGCCAGCTCTTTACGTGTTAGAGATATATTAAGGAATTGCTGGTCGTCAAGACCAAAATCATTTACAAGAAAAAGAAGTACTTCTGCAAGTCGTTCTCTTACAGATTTTTGTGCGATATCAGTGATAAATGAATTTGCTTCATTTAATTCATGACAAGCAAGTTTTAATAACTCCAGCGCATAAACAGGATTGGCCTTAATAAAAGTTGTAAGAATTTCAGAAGGAATAAAACAAACCTTTGAATCTTCAATGACCTTGGCTGATGTACATGCCGATTCATTACTTAAAACACTACGGTATGCTATAATATCTCCTTTTTTAGCAAAACGAATTATCTGTTCTTTCCCGTCAAAACCTGTTTTAAATACTTTAATGATTCCACCGTTAATGCAAAAGAAACCACTTATGCGATTACCTTCCTGGTAAAGAATATCACCTCGCTTATATTGTCGGAAATCTTTTTCATAATTTAGTTTATCAACTTCTTCTGTAGTCAGGTGCTTGAATAAAGAACCTGATTCAAGTGAACATTTATCGCAAAGCGGAACATGAAGATCTTGTTGTTTCATATTCAATTTTTATTAATAAGAAATCTTTATAAATACATATTTTTTTGTAGTACGGTCCGTCAAAAAGCTGTTTTGAACTGATCCAAAAATCTTAAGTCATTTTCAAAATAGAGACGCAGATCATTAACCTGATATTTTAACATTGCAAGTCTTTCAATTCCCATTCCAAAAGCAAAACCGGTATACTTTATACTATCAATATTGCTGGCTTCCAACACATTAGGATGAACCATACCACAACCTAAAATCTCAAGCCAACCAGTATATTTGCAAACATTACAACCCTTTCCTCCACATATTTTACAACTTACATCCATTTCAGCTGACGGTTCAGTAAATGGAAAATAAGATGGTCTCAACCTGATCTCAGTCTCTTTACCAAACATCTCTCTGGCAAAGAATAACAATGTTTGCTTTAGATCTGCAAACGACACATTTTCATCTATATATAATCCCTCAACCTGATGAAAAATACAATGAGCTCTCGCTGATATTGCCTCATTGCGGAACACTCTTCCTGGTGAAATAGTGCGTATAGGAGGTTTCTGGTTTTGCATTACTCTTACTTGAACCGAAGATGTTTGTGTGCGAAGTAAAATATCTTCAGGGCTGGAGTCTTCCATGGAGTTTCTGTAAATATAAAATGTATCCTGCATATCCCTGGCGGGATGTTCGGGGGCAAAATTTAGTTTAGTAAATACATGATCGTCATCCTCAATTTCAGGACCCTCAGAAATAGTAAAACCAATACGTGTAAATATGTCAATGATTTCATTTCTGACAATTGAAATAGGATGACGCGAACCTGCCGGGTATGGGAATGAAGGACGGGTAAGATCAGAAGCCTTAGAGACCTCTTCTGTAGTTTGAAGCTCTGATTTTAATGAATTATATTTTTCAAGAGCATTCTGTTTTAGAAGATTAAGTTTTTGACCAATTTCCCGTTTATCTGAATTAACAACGTTCTTAAAATCATCGAAAAGTTCTGTAATAAGACCTTTTTTACTTAAGTATTTTAATCGGAACGATTCAAGTTCATTCAGATTATTTGACGAAAAAGATGAGACCTCTTGTATGAGATCAGCTATTTTTTGAAGCATTAAAAACAATTTTAAATCGATACTATATTAATATTTGACAATTTTTATTTTAATAATCTTTATATCATTCTCCGGTTTATCATTATTGTTAGTTTTTACCGATGCAATTTTATCAACAATATCCAAACCTTCTATTACCTCACCAAATACTGTATACGTTCCGTCAAGACGAGGTACACCACCAATATTTTTATATGCAGTGCGTTGTTCTTCAGAAATTTTGTAATCATCATTAGATGTAAGGTATTGAAACATTTTAAGTGAAGCAATTTTTTGTATTTCTCCTTCATTGACAGTGTTTCCAGTTACGGTGATGCTATCAGTAGTTTCCCTGATAATTTTATTGAAAAGAGCTTGTTTAATATTACTATTAATTTGTTGTTCAAGTTGATTTAAATCATTGTCGGTGTGTCTGACTCCCTGAACAATGTAGAACTGAGTCCCGGAGGATCGCATTTCAGGATTAACAATGTTACCCTCTCGGGCAGCTGCAAGTGCTCCTTTTTTATGAAAATACTGTTTTCTGAATTCAGCTGGTATCGTATAGGTACTCATAGAATCAGGTAATTTTTTGGTAGTAACCGATTTCGTTGCAGGATTTCCGGCTTGTATCATAAAATCTTTAATTACCCGGTGGAAAGATATATCTTCAAAAAATTTAGAATCTATAAGCTTTATAAAGTTATCCCGGTGGATTGGCGTGTCGTCATAAAGTTTTATTTTGATATCTCCAAGAGTAGTTTTAATGGATATAAGAGTATTTTCGTTACCTCCAGGTGCATTACAGGAGAAAACTAATATAACAACAGGAAGAACGAGTAGCTTTTTAAAAAAGTTGTTCATGAAAACAGGAATTTGGTTAATAACGTTCTGCAAATCTGAATGCAAAGATATTTAACTTTGGGCGATACACGAAAATATTAGTTTTCAATTTACGTTATTTTCTTTAAAAGTAGAATTGAAAACAAAGGATTGAGCCTTTAGAGCTATATTTGTCATTAATTTTTGCATGTGAAGGAAGTAAGAAAACTTGCAGGTCAAACAGTTATTTATGGTATGGGGACTATTGTTCCCCGTTTTTTGCACTATGCTGTTTTAACACCATTTTACACCAGGATTTTTCTTGATACAAGAGATTATGGTGTTGTAACCGAGCTGTATGCATGGATGGTTCTGTTGCTGGTTATTCTCACCTATGGAATGGAGACAGGTTTTTTCAGGTTTGTACAAAATAAAGAAGAATCGGAGAAAGTCTATAGTACTGCTTTATTTAGTCTTTTAATCACTTCAGTTCTTTTTGTGATTCTGGTAAATCTGTTTATAGAACCAGTTTCAGCCATAATGAATTATAAAAATAATCACGATTATATAAGAATGTTTTCCGGTATAGTAGCAATTGATGCTTTCACGGCGATACCGTTTGCCAGACTAAGAAAAGAGAACAGGCCAATTGTTTTTAGCATTATTAAACTGATTAATGTATTTGTTACTCTGGTAATGGTTTTCTTCCTGCTTAAATTAGCTCCTGGAATATATGAAAAAAGCAGTGGTTGGTTCAGAAACATTTATAACCCTGATTATAAAGTAGGTTATATTTTTGTTGCAAACCTGATCTCAAGTGGCGTCACTTTGTTATTACTAATGCCTTTCATTATCAAAACAAAATTTGTATTTGATATTTCATTATGGAAAAGAATGGTACAGTATTCGTTTCCATTGTTGTTGGCTGGACTTAGTGGATCAATAAATGATGCATTGGATAAAATTATATTAAGGAGGATGATTGGAGAGGAAGAAGGATTAGCAATTGTGGGGATATATGGAGCAGCCTATAAAATTGGAGTGTTAATGGCGCTTTTTATTCAAATGTTCAGATTTGCTGCAGAACCATTCTTTTTTGAAAGAGCTAAGAATTCAGATGCAAAAGAGATTTATGCTTTTGTGATGAAATACTTTATTATTATGATGCTAATAGTGTTTATTGGAATTAATTTATACATATCAGGATTTCAATATATTGTGGGAAGTAATTATAGGGATGCCATTGTAATTGTACCCATTATTAGTATGGCATACCTCCTTTATGGCATTTACATTAACCATAGCATCTGGTACAAGTTGAACGATTTGACTCGTTATGGGGCTATTATTGCATTTGTTGGCGCTATAGTGACTGTATTAGTGAATCTTATTTTTATACCGGTATTCGGTTACATGGCTTCAGCCTGGGCACACATCGCATCATACGGTTCAATGTTAGTTATTTCTTTTATTTTTGCCCAGAAACATTATAAGGTTAAATATGATATTATTAAACTATTACCCTACTTTGTTATGGCAATTGGAATGGTAATATTCGGAAATTATTATGTGTATCCGAATTTGATTACAGAGCTACTGGTTAACACAGTGTTTATTGTTGTGTTTATTGGATATGCTCAATATAAAGATCGATTATTAACTATATTTTTTGGGAAGGAAGAGGATGAAGATCAGGATTATTAACAAATCAAAGCATGAAAAGGCCGATTGGGTTAGTGTGAAGAAGCTTATTGAAACTACACGAGGGTCAGGAGGATTTGGACATACTGGAAAAGAATGATAATGAGGAAAAGTAACTATTGTTTCGTATTATTTGTACTGGTTATTTTATCTTTTTCTTCATGTGGGAAAAAGATTATACCGTCGTCGGTGATTGGTAAATCAGGTAAGAATTTTGACGCTGCAGCATTTAATTATGTTTATGTTGAAGCGATTAAGCAAAAACTAATGGGTAATGAAGAGGATGCTCTTAAATATTTTGCACAGTGTATTAAAATAAACCCTAAAAGTGATGCTTCATATTATCAGATAGCTCAAATATTGGTTGCGAATGGGGATAAAAAGAACGGTAAATATTATGTTTCAAAAGCTTTGTCCCTGGATGGAGAGAATGTTTGGTATTTAGTGATGATGGCTGGTATGTATTACCAGGAGAGTAAGCTTGATAGTGCTATATATTTTTATGAAAAAGCTGTAAAAGTTTTTCCGGAAAAAGAGAATCTTCAATTAATGTTGGGTAATCTTTATTCGGAAAACAGAAATTTTAAAAAGGCTAATTCAATATTTAACTCTCTCGATAAGAAATATGGAGTAAACGAAAAATCTACTCTTTCGGCAATTAAGAGCCTGATGTTACAGGGAAACTTTGATGAAGCTTTGCTGAAAACAAAATCGCTGCTCAGACAACAACCGGATGACATTCTGTATAATGGATTCCTGGCTGAGATATACAGAGGAAAAGGTGAAAGCGAGAAGGCCATGGAGGTATATGTGAAGTTAATAGAGAGAAACCCGGATAACGCCCAAACACAGCTTTCTCTTTGTGATTTTCTGATAAAGGAGAAGAGCTATGATGAATTATTTTCTTTATTAAATACAGTTGTAATTAATAACAATGTTACAAGGGAGAACAAAATTTCTTTGTTGGCAGGATTATTGGAATTGCCGGATATTATTAAGGAACATGGAGATAAGATGGTATTAGCACTTATGGTTTTGGAGGCAAATTACAAGGATGATGATATAATTCCTCTTCTTCGTACGGATCTTATGATGAAGCAGGAGCGTTTCCTTGACACTTCATTAAGGCTTGAAGAGATTGTACAGGAAAATCCGGCTAATTATTATGCCTGGGAGAAATTGCTCTTCTTATACCTGCAAATGGAAGATTATGAGAAAATGATGACCAAAGGTAAGGCGTGCGCTACTCTTTTTAACAGATCTTTTTTAGTTAAGATTCTTTATGCGAATGGGGCAATTGAAACAAATAATTATTCTATTGCATTAGAGGAACTAAGAAAAGCGGAAATTCTGGCTGGTGATAATAAGGATTTTTTGGGACAAGTACTTACTATGCGGGCAGATGTTTTTTATAGGATGAAGGAGTATAATAAGGCTTTCGAAATATTTGATGATTTATTACTAACAGATAATGAGAATATTGTAATAATTAATAACTACGCTTATTATCTGGCTGAGCAGAATATGAAGCTTAAGGAGGCTGAGAAAATGGCAAAGAAAGTAATAGAAACAGAAAAGAATAATAATACATATTTGGATACCTATGCATGGGTTTTATATAAAAGAGGTAAGTTGAATGAAGCTGCGAAGATAATGGAAGGGATAATTCAAAGTGGTTCAAAACCAAATGCTGAATGGTATGATCATTACGGTTATATTTTAATGAAACAGAAGAAGTGTACCTTAGCTATTGAGAGTTGGGAGGAGGCGATTAGACTTGATAAGAGTAAAACTAATCTGATTAAGGAAATAGAGAATTGCAAAAAGTAAAAATTATACTGTTTATTATTGTTTTAACTACGGGGTGTTCTGTTGTTAGAACTGAGAGGACTGCGAAATTGAAAAGTTCGGCAGATGTTTCTAATGAGATGTCATTGAGTGCTATACAGAATCAAAATGTATCAAAAAATAGTTATTTTATTCAAAGGGCTGATGTACAGGTTATAGGGCAGGGAGGTTCTGAAAAATTATTGGCAAGTATTAAATTTAAGGCACCGGATCAATATCTGATTAGTTTAAGAAATAAGACAGGTATAGAAGCTGTAAGACTCTTTATTTCGCCTGATACTATATTGTTAAATGATAGAATAAATAGAAAACAATATTGTGTTTCTCCGGATTATCTCAAAACTAAATATGGTTTGACATTTTTAGTTATACCTGTAATATTGGGTGATTTTATCGGGATTGCTTTATCAAATTTTAGTTCAGCTGACTGTATTGAGAACAAAATAAATATCGATTGTTCTATTAGTGGGTTGAAAATTAATTATTCGATAGACTGCCGGATAGGCAAATCCGTTTTATCAATATTAGATAGCAGTTTAAGCTCTGAACGTATTGAGGTAAGGAATAGTGAATTTTTTGAAATAGAGAAAAGATCTATTCCCGGGAATATTGAAATCAACGATTTGAAAAGAGAGACAGTAATTAATATTAGGATTAAAAATATTTCTTTTTCATGGGACGGTATTATTGAGTTTGTACCTGGTAATAAATATAAGATAATTAAGCTTTTATGAGAGTTTTAGTATTCATAACCATTACGGTGATGATGTCGAGGACTTTGTTGACCGGGCAAACAAGGAGTGATTTGGAAAAGCAAAGACAAAAAACATTGAGTGAAATTTCCTATGTTGATGATCTTCTTAAAACTACGGGAAAACAAAAAGCTAAAAGCATAAACGCAATAAAAATTTTAGGTAATAAGTTAAGTCTCAGAGAATCAGTGCTTAGTAGTATGCATGAGGAAATTGTGCTTATTACAGACAGAATCTCACTTAATAAAATTGCGATTGAGATGATGGAAGAGGATTTGATAGGATTGAAGAAAGACTATGCAAAGGCTGTTTATAATTTGTACCGTTTTAAAAAAGGCAATCCGGAGTTGGTCTATATTTTGTCAGCAAAAGACTTTAATCAGGGCTATAAGCGACTAAAATATTTGCAGCAAATAACAAAATTTCGTAGAAGAGAATCGGAAGTCATTTTAGAATTAAAAAGTCAGATTGAAACGTCGAAACAGAGATTGGAGAATGATTTTAGTAATATATCTGATTTAAAATTGATTGAAGAACAACAAAAGAGTTTATTACAGAAGGAACAAGAGAAAAGGAAAGGAATGGTTAGGTCATTAAGCAGTACAGAGAAACAATTAAAGCAGGAACTGGAAAAGAAAAAAAGAATTGCAAGGGAAATAGAGAGAGAAATAGCCAGAATTATTGAAGAAGAAAGAAAAATGGCTTTAAAATCTAATAATACCCCTGAGCAAAGATTAATAGGTGAGAGTTTTATAGAGAATAAAGGAAGATTACCATGGCCAGTGGTTAAAGGAATTATAACCAGTCATTTTGGAATCCATAAACATCCGGTTTTAAAATATTTAACTGAAGATAATATTGGTATTGAAATTACGAGTTCGGAGAAGATGAAAGTTAGATCAGTTTTTCAGGGTCAGGTAGTTAAAGTATTTTCTATTTCAGGAGCCAACATGACAATAATTGTGCGTCATGGTAAATATTTATCAGTATATGCTAATATTGTAAATGTAAAAGTTAAGTCAGGAGATAATGTTGGATTAAAGGAAGATTTGGGTGATGTATATTCTGATCCTGGTGCGAATAATAATTGTATTTTAAAATTTATGGTTTTTGAGACGAAATATTTGGATCCTGAAACATGGATTTCAAAGAATTAGATTGAATATGTAACAAATCCATAAAAACAGAGTATAAAGGATAGCATAATTTTAATATGTATAAAAAGATACAAATAGAGTCAAGGAAAGGTAGCCTGAGAATTGTCGAGAATGTGATCGATGAGGTTATGAAGAACATTGGAATATCACAGGAGAACTACGGTAAAATTCTAGTAGCTACACTTGAAGCTGTTAATAATGCTATTATTCATGGAAATAATTCGAATCCGGATAAAAGTGTGGACGTTGAAATAGCTTTTGAGAATAGCGAACTAAATATAAAAGTTTCAGATGAAGGAATTGGATTTCGTCCTGATCAGGTACCTGACCCAACAGTTCCAAAAAATATTGAAGCCTTAAATGGCAGAGGTGTTTTCCTCATGTCTAAATTGGCAGATGAAATAAATTTTAGTACAAAGGGGAACGCTGTTACAATGGTTTTTAAAAATATTATAGGTTGAGCATAAGGATATTTTATGATGAGATAGACTTCAGGTTTACTGGATGGAAGAAAGCTGAGAAGATTATTAGAAAGGTCATCGGGAAAGAACAAAAAATTTCAGGTGACCTTAATTTTATTATAACAAATGATAAGAATTTGAGAGAAATTAATGTAAGGTTTCTCGAACATGATTACAATACAGATGTTATTACATTTAATAACAGTAGTGAAAATGTAATTAGGGGAGAAATATATATTAGCCTTGAAACAGTAAAACAGAACTCCGTAAACTATAATGTTAGTTTAAGAAATGAATTGTTTAGGATTATTATACATGGTGTTTTGCATTTAGTAGGATATGATGATAAGACTGAAAAAGACTGGAGAATAATGAAAGGGATGGAAGATTTGTGGTTGAAAGAAATTGGGGAGAGTTTAGATGAAGTTTGAATACGATATTATAGTAGTTGGAGGAGGACATGCAGGTTGTGAGGCAGCCTACGTTGCTGCTGTTATGGGGGCAAGAACTTTGTTGATAACTATGGATATGACTAAGCTGGCGCAAATGTCATGTAATCCGGCTATGGGAGGAATTGCTAAAGGCCAGATTGTTAGGGAAATTGATGCTTTGGGAGGAATGAGCGGCATTGTAACTGACCGAAGCATGATTCAGTTTAGAATGCTAAATCGGTCAAAAGGACCTGCAATGTGGAGTCCGAGAGCTCAATGTGACAGACAAAGGTTTACTATTGAATGGAGGAAGGTACTTGAAAATACGGATAATCTCTTTATATGGCAGGAGCAAGCCCAAAAATTATTAATAGAAGGTGAAAAGGTTGTTGGTGTTGAAACTTCATTTGGAACGAAATTTTCAGCCAGAAAGGTAATTCTTACAAATGGGACCTTTTTAAATGGGTTGATGTATATTGGTTTGAAAAGTATATCAGGAGGAAGAGCAGGAGATCAGGCTTCAGTTGGACTAACTGAACAATTAGAACAGTTAGGGTTTTTGGTCGAAAGAATGAAAACAGGGACTAGCGCAAGAATTGATGGAAGATCAATAAATTTTTCGGTCATGACTGAACAAAAGGGAGATGATGAAGGAAGATCGTTTTCTTATATGGATGAGGTGGTGAAAATGAGAGAACAGAAAAGTTGTTTTATAACTCATACTAATGAGGATGTTCATGATGAATTGAGAAAAGGATTAGAGTTTAGCCCACTTTTCTCGGGGGTCATTAAAGGAAGAGGACCAAGATATTGTCCAAGTATAGAAGATAAAATTGTTACTTTCAAAGAGAGAAAAGGACACCAATTATTTATTGAACCAGAGGGATTAGATACGATAGAATATTATATTAACGGGTATGCAAGTAGCTTGCCATTAGAGGTTCAATTGAAAGCTTTACGAAAAGTTCCCGGATTAGAAAATGTTGAAATTTTCAGACCTGGTTATGCTATTGAGTATGATTTTTTTCAACCGACACAATTGAAACATACTTTGGAGACGAAAAAGATTAAAGGTCTATATTTTGCAGGGCAAATAAATGGAACAACCGGATATGAGGAAGCTGCAGCACAAGGATTGATGGCAGGAATTAATTCAGTTTTGGAGATGAGAAATCAGGAAGCGCTTGTTTTAGGAAGGGAAGAATCATATATTGGTGTACTTATTGATGATCTCGTAACTAAGGGAGTGGATGAACCATATAGAATGTTTACATCAAGGGCGGAGTATAGAATACTTTTACGGCAGGACAATGCGGATGAAAGACTTACAAGGATTGCTTATAAAATTGGTACAGCTGATATTAGTAGAATAGAGAGGTTAGATGAAAAAGAGTTATTAATTAAGGAAATAATAGAATTCCTTTCTGTTACCAGCGTTGGTCCCGGAGAGATTAACAAGTTTCTTAAGAATGTTGGAACGAATGGTATTTCACAGAGGGTCAAGGCAATTACCATTGCAGCACGACCGCAGGTTAATATAACTTCTCTTTTAGGCTTAGTTAATGGAAGTGATAAAATGAGGGCTGTTAAGTCATCAAGATTTAAAGAAATAGCGGAATCAGCTGAAATTAAAATTAAGTATGAAGGTTATATTAAGCGAGAAAAAATCGTGGCAAATAAAATTAAAAGACTCGAGGGGCTATTAATACCTGATGACATTAAATATGATGAGTTAATCTCAATTTCTACAGAGGGGAGACAAAAATTGGTTAAGATAAAACCTGCAAATATTGGACAAGCAGGAAGGATTAGCGGAGTATCTCCATCGGATGTTAATATTTTATTAATGTATCTGGGGAGGTAAATTGTTCCACGTGGAACAATATTTCTAAAAAATAAAAAAATTATTATGAAAATATATGGCCATCTGGTTGATATTCATAACAGGGATATTTATCCGGCTGAAATAACTGTATTGAAAGGTAAAATAGATAAGATCGAGAGGACTAATTTCGTACCTGATATCTTTATAATGCCGGGCTTGATTGATGCCCATATTCATATAGAAAGTTCAATGATTACACCAGGGGCTTTCGCTATGGCAGCAGTACAGCATGGTACAATCGGAGTTGTTTCTGATCCGCATGAAATAGCTAATGTTCTGGGCATTCAAGGTGTTAAATTTATGATTGAGGATGCTGAAAAAGTACCGCTTCACTTTTGGTTCGGTGCTCCTTCATGTGTGCCTGCTACAAGTTTTGAAACAAGTGGGGCAATTTTAACAGAGAAGGAAGTTGGTGAATTGTTAGAGATGCCTGAAATAAAATATTTGTCTGAAATGATGAATATCCCGGGGGTAATTAATGATACAAAAGAGGTTGAGAACAAACTGGAATTGGCTAAGAAAGCGGGGAAACCTATTGATGGACATGCTCCTGGTTTATCAGGAGAATTATTAATTAAATATGTTTCATCTGGTATTTCCACAGATCATGAGTGTAGTTCTTTGGAAGAGGCTCAGGAGAAACTAGCGTTGGGCATGAAAATTCTTATTAGAGAAGGGAGTGCTGCGCGTAATCTTCAGGCTTTGAAACATCTTTTTAAGACTAATCCGGATATGCTAATGCTTTGTAGCGATGACCTTCACCCGGAGATGTTGAGGAAAGGGCATATAAATAAATTAATTGCGGGTTTGATTTCAGAAGGATTTAATGTATTTGATATAATTCGAAGCGCTACCATAAATCCGGTTAAACATTATAATTTGGAAGCCGATCTGCTTCAGCAAGGACAAAACGCAGATTTTATACTGGTTGATAGCCTGAGTGGAATGAATGTTATTGAAACATGGATCGGAGGCAAAAGAGTATTTGCAAATGAGCATGTACTGTTTTCATACAAGCCAGGTAAAGTGGTTAATAATTTCAATTGTGAACCGATAAACGAGAAAGATCTTAAAATTGCAAATCAGAACCGAAAAATTAGAATCATTAAGGCCTTTGATGGAGAGTTGACTACAAGGGAAATTATTGGAAAACCGGTCAATAAAAAGTTCATTGAGTCTGATATAAATAAAGATATTTTAAAAATTGTAGTCAAGGATAGGTATAATGATTCTCAATTGGTAATTGGTTTAATTAATGGATATGGTCTTAAAAAGGGGGCTTTTGCAAGCTCAATAGCCCACGACAGTCATAATATAATATGTGTAGGAACTAACGACAAAGATATTGTAAGAGCTGTAAACGAAATTGTAAGACAGAAAGGTGGGCTTGCTGTCTCCTCTGAAGGTAAGGTAAATTCTCTTCAGCTCAATATTGGAGGAATAATGACTAATCGTTTGTGCGATGATATAGCCAGGGAGTACGAAATACTTAGTGATCTGGTAAGATCTCTTGGGTGTAAAATGACTTCTCCTTTTATGACACTATCTTTTATGGCATTGCTTGTTATCCCGGAACTTAAAATTGGGGATAGGGGATTGTTTGATGTAAATAAATCTGAGTTAGTTTCGTTGTTTGTTGATTAAATTACACCTGGTGAGGAGAACCCCTTTGCCGCTTTGCGGCATCTCCCCAGAAAGATCAGCCTCGGGAAAGGAATACCCCTCTGCCGCTTCGCGGCATCTCCCCTGGGAGGGGAGAAAAATACATTCATCTAGTTAAATTTCAATTACATGCAGAAATTTCTCCCCCTCCAGGGGGAGTGTCCGTAGGACGAGGGGGTTTATTTATTTTTACAATCATTATCTTTATTGTCTAATTCTGTATCTATATGCCAACCGAAGCAAAATTTAAATCTATCATTTCATTACTTCCTGAGAAACCAGGTGTTTATCAGTTCTTTGATTCAGAGGATATTATTCTTTATGTTGGGAAAGCAAAAAACCTTAAAAAGAGAGTATCGTCATACTTCTCGAAAAATCAGTCTGGTAAAACTGTCGTTTTACTCAGAAAACTCCATAATATAAGCCACATTGTAGTAGAACATGAATCAGATGCACTTTTACTTGAGAACAACCTTATTAAAAAACACCAACCCAGATATAATATACTTTTAAAAGATGATAAAACATTTCCCTGGATATGTATAAAGAAGGAGCCATTTCCAAGAGTATTTAGTACCAGAAGCCCAATTAAAGACGGGTCTTTGTTTTTTGGCCCCTATACTTCAGGTCTAATGGTAAAAACACTCATTAGTCTTATCAGGCAGCTATATCAGTTAAGAACTTGTTCTCTGAAGCTTACAAATTCAAACATTTCAGAAGGGAAATTTAAAGTGTGCCTGGAATATCATTTAGGTAACTGTAAAGGACCATGTATTGGAAATCAGGAAGAAGTCGGGTATAACGAAAATATTGAACAGATTAAAAATATTTTGAAGGGTAATAGTTCAATGGTCGTTGACCATCTTAAAAAACAAATGAAGAGTTATTCTGAAAAACTACGATTTGAGGATGCTGATTTAGTGAAAGAGAAAATTGATATTCTTTCCGGTTTCAGAAGCCATTCTGCGGTAGTTAGCAATACTATAAAAAATGTAGATGTGTTTGCTATCAGTATGGAAGCAGATAATGCTTATATTAATTATTTGAAAGTAGTACAAGGTTCTGTAATACAGGCTTTTAACATGGAGCTTAAGACACGAATTGATGAAGAAAAGGAATCAATTCTTGGTTTTGTAATAACAGAAATCAGACAGAGGCTATCTAGTGATTCTCCAGAAATAATATTGTCATTAAAGCCTGATATACAGTTAGATAAAATAATATATACAATTCCACGATCAGGTGAAAAATTAAAACTTCTTGAATTAGCAGAACGAAATGCAATTTATTATAAACTGGAGCAGAAGAAAAGGCTAATGGATCATAAACCAAAAGAACGCACAGGGAAGAATCTTCAAAGGCTCAAAAGTGATCTTCATATGTCTGATATACCTGTTTACATAGAGTGCTTTGATAACTCAAATATTATGGGTACAAATCCGGTTGCAGCCTGTGTAGTTTTCAGAAATGCCAGGCCTAGCAAAAAAGAGTATCGTCATTATAATATTAAAACCGTTTCAGGACCAGATGATTTTGCTTCAATGGAAGAGATAATATTCAGGCGTTATAAACGATTGATAGATGATAAGCAAAAACTACCTCAACTTGTTATTATTGATGGAGGGAAGGGGCAGCTCTCATCAGCAATGAAAAGTATCGATAAACTTGGAATACGCGAAAAGTTGACAGTTATTGGAATTGCGAAGAGACTGGAAGAGATATATTTTCCAGGAGATAGTGTACCAATATATCTTGATAAAAATTCTGTAAGTCTGAAAATAATTCAACAGTTAAGAAATGAGGCTCATCGATTTGGAATAAATTTTCATCGGAATAAAAGATCATCAGAAATGATCAAATCAAATCTTGATCAGATAAAAGGAATTGGTCCGGGAACAAAAAAAATTCTCTTGAAGAAATTCGGATCGGTTAGTCAAATAATAAGTGCCAGCAAAGATGAACTTGTAAAAGTTGTTGGCCCGGCCAAAACGGCTCTTTTGCTCGATTATTTCAAAAATTAGCTCTGGTTTCCACGTGGAACAATAAAAATCTAAGAAATGCTAACATCCACTAAAAGAGAAAGTTGACCGGCATTACCTGATCTGTTAAGTCATTGAGAATCGATTCTTTTTAGTTTTCCTGACATATGGCGGTGAATTTGAGAGCCATTTAAAGACTAGTCGATGGTCAGGTTTAACAATTTTTTAATTTCACTTGAAATGTCTGGAGATCCAAAAGTAACATGACCTTTCATGCCAATATTTTCTGCTGATTTAACATTTATTTCAAGATCATCAATAAAGAGACATTCCTTTGGAACGAGGGAGTATTTCTCAATAAATTTTTCATAAATTTTTATATCGGGTTTTGAGGATTTTATTTCGGAGGAAATTATTCCTCCATCAAAATATTTGAAAAAATAGTAAACAGATTTTATATCCTCAAAAATATCAATCGGGAAGTTGGAGAGAAAATACAGCTCATAACCCTGTTTTTTTAATTCAGGAAGGAGCCTTACATTTTCGTCAAGGGGGAACATCAAATCGGTCCTTAAATTAAAGATATGGCTTATTTCTTCCTTTTTAAGAGTAGATTTTAATGCAATAGCGTTTATTGCTTCTGAAGTATTTATTTCACCATTATCAAGCATAAGCCATTCTTTACTACCAAAGATGTCAGAAAGAATTTTAGCTTTTATATTATCAGAATACCCTTTCTTCTCAAAATATTCTGTTGGCATGAAGCTTATTAGTACATTTCCAAGGTCAAAAACAACATTCTTTATCATATCACGGATTCTTCATGCTTATTGGCTGACCGGTTGCTTCAAGGACATTCCACCACAATTCACTTTCAATATCAATTTTTTTGCGATTAGCTACAGCCATAGAAATAGGAAGCAATGTGAATTGATTGTTCCAGAATCCTACAACAAAATCAGTCTTTCCGGCAAGGGCGGCATGTACCGCATTCTGGGCAAGAAGATTACAGAATTTACTGTCGTTTGCATTAGCCGGGGCACTTCTGATTATATAACTTGGATCGATATATTTAATGGTGTGTGGAAATTTTTTGCTTTTAAATTCTTCGGAGATTTTATCTTTCAGGTAAACTCCAATATCTCTGTGTTTTATGTTTCCTGAAGCATCTTTATTTTTATTTGATGTTTCAAAAAATTCCTGTCCGGCTCCTTCTGCTACAACAATAACAGCATGCTGCCTCTCTTCAAGGCGCTTTCTTAGAACTTTGAGAAAACCACGCTGGCCATAGAGGTCAAAAGTTATTTCCGGTATAAGCACAAAATTGACCTCCTGAATTGATAAAGCTGCACTGGCGGCTATAAATCCTGAATCGCGCCCCATCAGTTTTACCAGGGCTATTCCGTTATATGCTCCTTCAGCCTCATTATGAGCATGTCTGATAATATCATTGGCAATTGTAAAAGCTGATTCAAATCCAAAAGATTTTTCCATCAGATCTATATCATTATCTATAGTTTTTGGAATACCGGCAACAGAGATTTTTAATTTACGTTTTTCAATCTCTTCATAAATGGCATGTGCCCCATGTAAGGTTCCGTCACCCCCAATACAAAAGAGGACATTGATGTTCATAATTTCAAGAGTGTCAACCATTTTCTTTACATCCTGATCACCTCTGGAAGATCCCAGGATTGTTCCGCCGGTAAGATGAATATTACTTACCATTTGGGGTGTCAGCTCGATAACAGGATGATTGTATTTCGGTATTAACCCTTCATAACCATATTTAATACCCAGGATGCGATTGATACCGTATCTGTAGAATAACTCATTAACAAGGCTCCTAATCACATTATTTAATCCCGGACATAATCCTCCGCATGTAACAATGGCAACTTTTGTTTTAGCTGGTTCAAAAAAAATGTTCTCCTTAGGGCCTGCTTTTTCGAATGAGACGGGCGATTCTCCGGTATCCACACATCGGTTAAAATGTTCCAGGGAGACATCATATATAATTCTATCAATGTCATTCACAAATTTATAAACCGGACTAATAGCCCGCTGAGTATTTGTAAGGGGGGAAACAACGCTTCCCTTTCCAAGAGAGGTAACTATAAAATCCTCATATTTCATATTCTACAGATTAACATTATATTAATAACATATTCTACGAAAACCAGATTTGTCTTCATATAATTCAAATTTATGATTTTTTGATTGATTGTTAACCAGTGAGGATCAGATTATCTGCTTAATTCTTCCTACAAGACCATTCTCCAGCATAACTTTAATGCCATGTGGGTGATTAGGTGAGGAGGTCAGGACTTCTTTTACTTTTCCTCCGGTAAGACGACCGGTTCGTTTATCTTCGGTTAATTCTACCATAACTTCAAGACCGGGCTTTATATTTGCTTTGCGTGTACCTTCCATAACAATTGTATTTTTGACGTTTTCAGGTATCATATTGTAAACCAGAAAAACTAATTGTTAAAATTAAAGTGCAATAATAAAGAAAATAAATATATGCAGGCTTGAAAAATGACGAATGTTATTAATAATTATTAATAAAAAATATAGGTTTAACAACAAAATATCACCTATCCTGTAGTTCCCTTTACCTTCATTCTGATTCGATAAAGTCCTTTTGATGATGTAATAAACAGACTCTTCATATCCGGATCCCCAAAACAGACATTTGCTGTCCATTTTTCCAGAACATCGATATGCCATATTTGTTTTCCGTTTTTGTCAAAGATTGTTACTCCTTTTCCGGTAAGGTAAATATTACCCTTCATATCAATAGTCATCCCATCTGATCCCATCTCGCAGAATAGCTGTTTAGTGCCGAGACTCCCATCATTATTGATGGTATATGACCAGGTTTTATTGTCTCCAATATCAGCTACATAAAGAGTTTTTCCATCAGGCGTTCCTACAATACCATTAGGTTGAACAAGATCATCGATTACACTGATTAATGTTTTATGGTCTGGGGCAAGATAGTACACACCCTGACAATCCTGTGGCATAGATGTGTGATCCCACCAGGGTCTTTTATAGAAAGGATCTGTAAAATAAATGCCTACATTTTTTGTGATCCACAGATCATTAGGTCCGTTAAGATTTTTATCCTGAAATTTTAACGGAATAATCTCAATGCTTTTATCAGGCGCGATTTTCCAGAGTTCATTTTTTTCGTCAGCACAGGCCCATAGCTTACCGTCTTTGTCGAAAGAAAGACCATTCGACCTGCCACTAGGCTGAATAAACGTTGATAGCTTTCCGGACAGACTCCATGTCATTATTCTGTCATTTGGTTGATCAGTGAAATAAACATTTCCCCTGGCATCTGCAGAAGGACCCTCCGTAAACAGGAACCCATCAGCCAGCTTTTCAAGTTGAGCTCCGGGTTGTATTAGTTCTGTTTTTCGTTCTTTTTGCATGAATGCAAAAACGATAAAAACAATTGGTAGCGCAAGTAGAACTTTATTTTTATTCATAATATTTTAAATTTTAAGTTGTTGTGTCTGTATTAATAATATTATCTTTCATCTTCGGGCTTCCGACTAAAACACCTTTAACACTGATTAGTTACTTTTTTTCTAATACGGATACTTTTAAATGTGATGGATAAGATGTATTATGATAAATTCTTTGGGTAGCTTTTTGAAAATCACTGTCAGAACATTTATATATATTGACAAATTTCTGAGGGTTTCTGTCAACAAGAGGGAACCATGAGTTTTGTACCTGGATCATAATACGGTGTCCTTTCCTGAATGTATGAGCGACATCAGGGATTTCATACTTAACTTCAGTTATTTCTCCCGGGATAAAGGGAATGGGCGCTTCAAAACTATTCCGATATCTTCCCCGGAATACTTCTCCCCGAACAAGCATTTGGTATCCACCTAATGAGACATTAGTTCCGGTAATATCATCAGCTTTGTTTTCAGATGGAAAAACATCAATTAATTTAACAATATAATCTGCATCTGTTCCTGTTGTAGAGACAAAGAGATCGGCTGTCAAAGGACCCGTAAGGGTAATGTCTTCATTAAGGAAATCTGTCTGGTATTCCATTACATCAGGCCGTTGAGAGGCAAAACGTTGATCATCTGTCATGTATTTTGCCGTTCTCTGAGTGTGGACCTCTTCGGCATATGGGACAGGGTTCATTGGATCTGAGACATATTCATCAAAACCTGATATATCTGCCGGAGTTGTGAATGAGGCATTTTTTTCAGAGTGAAAATAAAGATTTTTTACTGAAATATTTTTAGGTGGCCATGTATCAAAACACCTCCATTCATTTGAGCCAGTGACGAATATTGTAGCCTCAGCCATATTGGAACTATCTTCTTCTTTCAGGTAATAGTTGAAAAAGTTTTCTTCCAGTCCGATAAACTTTTTGTTTGCGTCCATACCCCAGTAAATGTTTCCAAGATTATTTGCTTCGCCGTATGACCACTGTCCGTGCGACCAGGGACCCATGACAAGATAGTTTTTTATAGTCGGGAGATTTTGTGTTTCAATTGCCTTGTAGATATTTAATGCACCGAAAAGATCTTCAGCATCAAACCATCCGCCTACTGTTAAAACAGCAGGAGTAACATTTTTCAGAAATGGGCGGGGATCTCTGGCTTCCCAGAAAGAATCATAATCAGGATGAGCAACTGCATCGTTCCAGAATTTTATGGTATCTCCATAATAATTCCGGGTAATATTTTTCAGTGCCCCAAGAGAGAGAAAAAACTTATAATTATCAGTTACAGGCCAATCGAAACCGGGGTTCCTTATCCGGGTAGTGGCTCTGTGGGGTCTCCCATTACTGTAAAAAAAGGAAAAACAATCAAGCAAAAAGAATGCCCCATTATGATGAAAATCATCACCAATGAACCATGCAGTAACCGGCGCCTGAGGTGATACAGCCTTTACAGCAGGATGAGCATTTATGATTCCCATAGTTGAATAAAATCCCGGATAGGAAATCCCAAATATCCCAACTCTGCCATTATTGTTATTAATGTTATTTACCAGCCAGTCAACAGTATCCCATGTATCAGTTGTTTCATCAATATCTGTGTTGTTTTGTTTGTCCGGAATGAAAGGGCGGATGTCTTCAAAGACACCTTCGCTCATATATTTTCCTCTTACATCCTGGGACACCATTATATATTCTTCATCTGTATATCTTTTGTATATATGCATGAAGTTATTATAACTGTCTGGTCCACCCGGTTCGATATTATAAGGCGTACGATTAAGTAAGACAGGATGGGTAACTGACTTGTTCTTAGGCGAGTATATTGATGTGAATAGCCGAACTCCATCCCGCATAGTTATATAGACTTCTTGTTTATCATATATGTGTTTTAGTAGTCCCGTCGCTTGAGAATAGGAGGAGAAAGAGAATGTAAATATTAAGATGGGTATGGCCAGACAGGTTATAAATAAGGTTTTTGGTTTCATCATTGCATCAAATTTTATGGCTGTCGATTACTTATCCAGGCCAAGTTGAGAAATTAAGTTTCCGGGTGGAACAGGTCTTCCTTTTTTTGTTGCAACTCCTGTTACTTTTGCCTTAACAATTAGTTTATCATCAGGCAGCCTGTAGATATCCTGAATGAAGACAAGCCTGGCGTTTCCTTCTCTCTGAATATTCAATTGCACAACGAATTTATCACAACTTCTAAGAGGGTATTTATAGTCAATTTCTACTCTTGTAACTATCAAATCAATCCCCTCCTTATGAAGCTTAACAAAGCTGACCCCCTCTGAAATCAGAAACTGGTGTCTTGCATGCTCAAGATAGTGTTGATAATTAGCATTATTTACCACGCCCTGAAGATCACATTCGTAATCGCGGACAATGAATTCAAGGCTGTATTGATAATTATTTTCAGTCATTTAGAATTAAAGATTGCAGGTTGAAATTTGTAGTAGTCTATTTTGGAAAACGGCCAAAAAACTTTTTTAGTTTCCCGTGAAATTTATGAATACTGTGAGGCTTGTAATGCATTAAGATACACTCACCTGTTATGTAATTGATATCAGAATCTTTTAATTCAGCGAGAGACTCCTTGCTGTCAGCCATCTGTTGAATCCAAATCTGTTTTATCCCCTTATCTTTTGCATCTCTTACAACCGAGGCAGTTTGATCTTTTCTGGTAATAATGATAATTCCCTGTATATCACGAGGAAGCTCTTTAATATTGGAATAAACTTTTTCTCCCATGATTTCATCTGCTGCAGGATTGACAGGAATTATATTCATACCCTTTTCTTTCAACTCCTTAAAGGCGGTATATCCGAATTTCTTTGGATTACGGGAGACTCCCACTAATGCAATTGGTTGGGAATCAAGAAATTCATTAATTTGCTTTAAAGTTGACATGACGTATAAGTGTAATAGGTTTGAATTATGAAAAATAGCAATTTATATTCTAATTAAACTATTTTTTTCTGGCGCTTGCATATTGAACAAACGCCCGTAGGGAGTTTTTAACTTCGGAGTCGGGGTAAGAATCAAGTATAGCGAGAGACTTATCCCTGAATTGGTTCATTTTAATTACGGCATATTCTATACCACTATAGTCAGAAACAAAACGGATGACCTCAGCGATCTCTTCTTTTGATTTCTTCTTGTTTTTTACAATTCCGAGGATATGTCTTCTCTTTGAGTCTGATGATTGTTCCAGGGCATGTATCAGAGGAAGTGTTATTTTTTTTTCTTTGATATCATTTCCTACGGTTTTACCTGTTAATCCATTTCCTACATAATCCAGAATATCATCTTTGATCTGGAAAGCAATGCCAATGTTTTCTCCAAAATCTTTCATTAACTGGATAATCTCCGGATCATCTGTAACTGATTTTGCACCACAGGCAGTGCATGCTGAAAGTAATGCAGCGGTTTTACTATTAATGATCTTAAAATAATCCTCTTCTTTTATATTAAGCTTTCTGGCTTTTTGTAATTGGAGTAATTCACCTTCACTCATGGACTTAACTGCTTCAGAGACAATTTCCAGCATATCGTAACGGTTTTTTTCAACACAAATATGCATCCCTGTAGATAGCAAATAATCACCAGCCAAAACGGCAATTTTAGAATTCCACAGTGCATTTATTGAAAGGGCCCCCCGCCTTTCATGAGCATCATCAACTACATCATCGTGTACAAGTGATGCTGTGTGAAGAAGCTCAATCAATGTAGCTGCAATATAAGTAGGCTCTGCTATTTCACCATTAAGCCTGGCTGTAAGAAAGACCAGTAACGGCCTCATCTGTTTGCCCTTACGTCGCAGAATATAGTTTAGAATTATATTTAATAATGGAACCTCACTACGCATAGTCTTGTGAAAATAGGCTTCAAATACAGCCATCTCCTTATCAACCGGTTTTTTTATGCTGGTGAGAACGGACATAGTAATTTATTTCGCTCAAATATACTAAAATCAGAAGAGTGAGATAATTATTTGCTTATCGAAATGTATAAATAATGGAATTTAAAGATCTTAATCCTGAAAGTCTTGAAAGAGCATCCAGCATGCTTAAGGCAATAGCACATCCAATACGTATATCAATTGTCGGTTGCCTGGTTGATGGTAACAAAAAAACAGTTACAGAAATTCATAAGCAGCTGGGTATTGAGCAGTCAACAGCTTCCCATCATCTGGGAATTCTTAAGGATAAAGGGGTATAAGCCTCAAGCAGGGAAGGGAAGAATACCTGGTACTTTCTGAAACATGAAAGTCTGAAAACAGTATTAAACTGTATAAGTGGTTGTTGCCAGGATTAGGACTATCAACAATTTATTATTTGATATCAGGAAAGATCCCTGAACATTCTCTTCTGAAATAAAACAATCGATATTACCCCACAAGTTATTGCTGAGTCGGCAATATTGAAAACAGGTCTGAAAAATATTAATGATTCATTTGGCTTAATTGGTGACCATTCCGGCCAATGTGTATTAATCACCGGGAAGTAGAACATATCAACTACCTTACCCAGCAGGAAAGAGGAATAGCCTCCATCTTCAGGGAACAATAAAGCCGGCTGATTGAAGCTTTCGCTGAAGATTATACCATAGAAAGCACTGTCGATAATATTTCCAATCGCTCCTGCCATTATAGCACTGACCGCAAGAATTAGTGCGAGATTTGCCTTCTTCTTTATTAATGATGAAAGAAACCAGCCAATACCAAAAATTGCAACTATTCTGAAGATGCTTAAAATGAATTTGCCTGTTTTTCCACCCATTTCCATCCCGAAAGCCATTCCGTTATTCTCAATGAAATGAAGAACTCCCCAGTTGCCAAAAAGTTGATACTCCTGTCCTATTGTCATATGGGTTTTGACCCAGATTTTTAGAATCTGATCAATAATTAATATCACAATTATAAGTAAAGCAGACTTTTTTGCTATTGACATAATCTTATTGTTAAAATTAAGTGGCGCAAAATAGTAATTTTTTTTTTGACAAACCATTTGCTTTCATGGAAAAGCAATGTAACAGGAATCAGAGATTATTATTTTCTGCTGCAAGCCCAGTCCTCAATTTACAACTTTTACCTTGTTTTAATCAATGTTATCTGCTTTCTTGATCTTCATGAAAAGATTTAGTTTTACCGAAAGCCTCATTGTCACTGCCAGTAGAATGAAAAGGCCAATATTTCCGGCAAGGTAGGCATAGTCATTTAAGGTTAATAAAATGAATATGACTGAATAAAGAAAAATTAATAACCCGGAAATCAATAATACCGGCCGGTATCTCCGGATCAGTGTCAGCAGGAAAATTGAAATAAGAGCGATTGTTGAAACTGCGGCTGTTAAATATGCAAGATTAAAACCAATATGCTCGCTTAAAGAATTTAAAAGCGAAAAGAAAAGGACTAGTCCCAGTGAAACCAGGAGATATTGGAAAACATGAATATTTTCATGGATCGTAAATTCGACAAATATTAAAACCAGAAAAGTTAAAGCTATAAATAAAATCCCATATTTTGCACTTCTCAATGACTTTTGATAATGATCAACAGATAGTATAAAATTGACTCCGAAAGAATCTTTTTCCGGAGTATATGCACTTCCTGTCCAAACCTGTGGAAAATTCCGATTAAGGTTTGTTACAAGCCATTTTGCTTTAAAGCCTGAATTATCAATTGATCTTATAGCAGGAAGGAAATTCCCTGAAAACCCAGGGGAATTCCATAAAGACTGCAGGTTTACTTCTGTGGTCTTACCAATAGGAGAAAAGCTTAAACTCTCAGATCCAGTAAGCTTGAGACTTAGTAAGAACTGGATTTTTTTACTCAGTACAGACAATTCTGTTGGAAAAGTGATCCCTGATTGGAAAAGTTCGGTATCTTTCAGTCCGGGTATTGCCTCTGATTTAATAGAGTCTGTAATTAGAAATACACCTCCTTTTAATCCCCGGTTATCACTTATTCCAATGGAATAATATGACTCACTCCATAGTATATCGCTTCTCTCTCCTGTATTCAATTGTGGAATAATGAACTCTCCGGAAAGGTTCAGGTCGGCAGTATAGACAACTGCCTGGTAAATACTTTTGTGCCTCTTTTCAGTTTGTATATCCCCCATAATCCTAAGTGTTTCAGGCATAAGATGAAAAATTGAAATGAAGGGCTCTGATTCCTTATTTGAAGGGTAAATCCTTACCGGGATATTCAACACAAGGCCTGAAATGGTCTGTTTTCCAGCCCACTGAAATGCAATTTCTTTCTTTACATTCTCGGAAGTTTGTTGCCTCTCTTTTATGATTGATTTGATCATTTCAAGAGGGATAAGTAAGAATACTCCTAAAATTGCCAGCAACACTATTTTAATTGTGAATGAATGTTGCCATTTTTTGCTGTCACTAATTTCAATTTTCATAGTAATAATTATTTAGTTAGAAAGTACTTTGCGAAACAAAGTTGAATTATAAATTTTTTTATTGTGATTTAATTATCTGTTCAAGAGCATCTAAATGAATTCTAAATTTTTTAGCTCCAGTTTCTGTAATAGAATAGCTGGTATTGGGTTTTCGTCCAATAAATTGTTTATTTACTTTAATAAGGTCATTCTCTTCAAGGGTTTTTAAATGGCTTGCCAGATTACCATCAGTAACATTAAGAGTCTCTTTAAGATTATTGAAATCAAAGAAATCATTAACAATCAGAACTGACATGATGCCAAGTCGGATCCTGTTTTCGAAAAGTTTATTTAAATTTGAAATTGGAATTCTCATCCTTCGTATTTTCTATACATAAAAAGTCCATAGGTAATATGAAGAATTCCAAAACCAAAGCACCAGAAAAATATACCATATTCAGGAAACAATGCAGAAGCAAGGCCGGTTAGAATTTCAGTTAGCCCAAGATAAAAAATCTCGCTGTATGTGAATTTTCCCACACTAACCAATGCAAGTCCGTAAAAAACCAGCATTATAGGTACCACAAGCTGCCATTGGGCTTCGATGTAAAGTATAATAATAAAGAAACCACCTGTAATTAATGGGACAAGAAGGTTAATAAGCAACCTTTTAGAAACGGGGGTCCACATCTTCAGGCCAAGATGTAGTGACCTTCTGTAAGAAAAGTATAGAGATCCACTTATTGATAGTAATAAAACTAACGCTGAATCAATAATAAGTAGTAACTTCAGCATACTTGTCTCCTTAGGGTGTGTAATAAAATAAGTTGTGCAATAATATTTATTAATAGTTTGACATTCAATATTATATGTATTGCAAATGAATAGTTTATTCTATTACACACCCTTAACTGACAAACTCATGAAATAATCATCAAAAGAAAGAGTTTTACTTTTCAGGATCACAATATATGCAATAGCCCCTCCGATCAGGGCTATAAAACCAGCAAAAAGACCAGACAATCCACTCAAAGAAAGAAATCGGGAGGATTCCTCCATCATCTTTTTGATAATTTTAAGGTCATCAAAATAATTAATTTTATTATCCATAGAGATATTATAAAAGTACTTTGTATTACAAAGTAAAAATATTATTTACAATTAACAAAACATAAGTTCAAAAAATCTTTTTACAACCAATAATTACTTTTAGTAACTTTCACCCTTCATTTAATTCGTTTTACATGGGAACCAGAACAGCAATCGTGTTTGGAGCAAGGGGAAAAGATATTTGAGTCTGATATATTGAAATGTTTTTCAAAGAAATAAAAAAAGAGGGTTATTACTACACCCTCTTTAATCGTTCCTTAATTCTTAATTTTGGGGACAATCATAAATATTAATCTTATATGAGTCCCAGCAATACCATTCGTCCAGCAGATAATCGGAACATCTAACTCTGCCATTATGAGTAGTTGTGTTCCATTCAATATTGACATCTGAAAATCCTGTTCCATTATGATGAATAGTATAGAAGGCATCTAAATCACCAGTTGTTAATCCGTATTCTATATAACTGGCATTAAATGGCGAAGTGTTTTTCATATATGTATATTTTATGCTTCCAATTGCGCTGCTTGTTTTTGTCCAGTCAATCTGTAATAAGGGAGTTGGTGAATCAGCACTTTCATTAAGTGTCCATCGTCCACTGGTACCGTCAAGTTTAGATGTTCCCTCAAACCAGACAAATTCTGTGATGTTTGCAGACGATACGTACATGTTCCATTCAACATCGCTTGTCATGATCTGACCCGTAAGCCTTGCCTTATAAGTTACACCCGGCACGCTCACGTTATAGCTCCATTGCCATGTCTTATTTTCGAGAAATACAGGATCCTGATCAACAGCCAATTTAAAAGAGGCTACCGGAACAGCGAGTATAACAGTTAAAATGTTGTTCCATACGCCTGCAATTGAGGCAGCAAATACCCAATTGTCATCGTTAATCCCTTTTTGATCAAATAATATTTCAGATCCTTTTTTTGAAGCAATGAAGTTGCTGAAATCGATTGTCATAGATTCCATCGGAGGAAGAGACGGCGGATCACCATTATCTTTTTTGCAGCGCGAAAAAAATCCAACTGACAGAAATAGTATCAGAGTTAAAGAAATTAATTTTTTCATAGTGCAATATGTTAATTATAAAATGTAAACGTCAGGACATTGCAAAAATTATATCACAAGTACAAAGATATGCAGACATTTTTTAATAACCATATACTGTTTTAACATAAATCAATATGGCTATTTGTTTCGTAATCTTTAAATGTCTTTAAAAATTGATATTGCAATTAACAAAAACATTCTGAGAAAACGGTATTTTTTAATCAAAAAACAAGCTCTTTTTATCACAATTAGTTTTTCTTTCGTACACGAAAATGGTTTGGGATAAACGAAGAACCGGGGTTCAACGGAGTAATGAAATTTGGATGGATCGAAGCAGGAATGTTTCTGGGATTTACAGGTTTGTTTTGGTTGTGGCAACTGCTCTCAGTAAAGCTAAAACAATCCCTCCTAACCATCCTTATCTGGACGAGAGTCAATCATCACTTTTAGTACTTAGCTTGCTGTAAAGGCCCTGAAAATGAATCTCTGGCTATGTGGGAACCCCTCAAAGTTGCTACTATACGGCTTATGAGTTCAACAAACAGCAAAACTGGCAAGCCAGTGTTTTCCTCCATAATTACCACGTTAAAGGTATTTGAGTCGGAAGTCGGAAGCCCGAAGGTAATCTCACCTCGAATAGAATAATCAAAGAACTTATGTGCATGATTCCGGATATTCATTAAATTTTAAATGCGTTGACCCTGCAAAAATCATATTATTCCGGAGATTTTTGTAAATTAGTACTGAACAATCATTGTTTGTGAATGTTATTAAATAAAAACATTAAACATGGAACGAAGAAAATTTGTTAAGTCAGTTGGACTGGCAGCCGCAGCAGCCTGTGTTAGTCCAAAAGTATTTGGTAATGATCTGATACAAGGAAAATCTTCCAAAATTGAAGGTGTTCCTGCACCTGTATTTCCAGCTCTGCCTTTTGAGTACAATGCCCTTGAGCCACACATTGACGCAAGAACAATGGAAATACATTACGATAAGCATCATAGAGGCTACCACACGAAATTCATGAACGCAATAAAAGAGTCTGCGCTTGAAGGAATGGCAATTAGCGAGATCTTTGCCTCTGTTTCAAAGCAGCCTGATGTTGTAAGAAACAATGGCGGAGGATATTATAACCATTTGTTCTTCTGGAAAAATCTTGGTAAAGGGTCAACAGGTCCATCGCCAGAATTATCCACTGCTATAACAAAAGAATTTGGTTCATTTGATAAATTCAAAGATGCTTTTGGAACTAAAGCTAAAACACAGTTTGGAAGCGGATGGGCATGGTTATATCTGACTAAAGATAAAAAATTAACTGTTGGAAGTACTCCAAATCAGGATAATCCACTAATGGACGTATCCCAGCTCAAAGGGATACCTCTGTTAACCATAGATGTATGGGAGCATGCCTATTATCTTAATTATCAGAATAAAAGAGCTGATTATGTGGATGCATTCTGGAATGTTGTGAACTGGGATGAGGTTGAGAAAAGATATCAGCAGGCTATAGCATAGCTTCTTTCTTATAAGGTTCCCCCCAATGGAGTAAATATTTTTGCTAATCTAGTGTAATTCAACTAAATGAAACAGAATATTCTCCCCTCTGGGGGAGATGTCGCGTAGCGACAGAGGGGTATTCCTCTCAAAACAGACCCTTTGGGGGAGATTCCGCTTTAGCGGGAGAGGGGGTTTATTACGTATACAAAAACCTCTTTATCTTCAGAGTAGCAGTCTTTTTAAAGGGATCCTGCTGGAGGACCACTTTTTGAATCTGGCTGAATTTGTTTACCTGGGAGTTTACATAAGCCTTTAATTCATTGCGAATTTCTTCTGTCATATCTACAACCTGTTTGGTCATATCTTCTTTTAAGGTCTGATATTTTTTCTCCAGATCCTCAATGTTAAAATGAACCAGAGCAACCAGTTTCCCTTTTTGCTGAACAACAAGCGATTCTACGACAAAACGGAAGTTGTTAATAATTGATTCAATCTCCTCAGGGTAAATATTCTCACCACTGGCCCCTACTATCATATTTTTTAATCTCCCTTTGATATACAGGTTATTATTTGAATCAAGCGTTCCAAAATCTCCGGTTTTAAACCATCCTTCAGGAGAAAGGACCTCTTTTGTTAATTCAGGTTCTTTAAAATAGCCCTTCATGATGGTAGGTCCTTTTGCCCAGATCTCACCTTCACCTGTTTTTTTGTCAGGGTTATGAATAATGAGTTCAACACCTTGTATTTTAGGGCCCGTTGAATCAAACACAGAATTTTTTGGATTAGCACCGGCTAGTAAAGGGGAGGTTTCTGTTAGTCCATATCCAATAGCATAAGGAAATTTTGCTTCAATAAGGAATTTTTCAACAGTTTTATTTAGCTTAGCTCCGCCTACGCCAAAAAACTTCAGTTCGCCTCCAAATGTTTTTATCAGTTTTGCTCCAGCGACTGCATTAAGTTTTTTTCTGACAAAAGGGATCTTGTAAAGAAGCCTGAGTATTAGTTTATCTCTGAATGCGGGCAAAATTTTATTAAAATATATTTTTTCTATAATAAGTGGCACAGTTAACATTATCGTAGGCTTAACAAGAGACAGGGCAGGAAGGAGAACTGGTGGTGTTGGTGGTTTACGGAGATAATAGACACACGATCCGAAAAGCATAGGTAAAACTAATCCTAGCGTATTCTCATATGTGTGTGACAAGGGCAAAACAGATAAAAACCGGTCATTTTCGTTCATTGGTTGTATAACTGCGGCTTTCAGCGCATTAAATGTTATATTTTTATGTGTGAGCATAACACCTTTTGAACGACCGGTTGTACCTGATGTATAAATAATTGAAGCAAGATCATCTTCCTGAATGTCATAATTTTTGACAGGACGGGCTGAAATATTAAAATTAGTGGCATTAGGCTCTGAAAAAATAAATGAAAAATCTTCGATAAGAATAGCCATCTTAAGGTCTTCTGATTTAAAGCCTTCAATTCGAGGTAATAATGGGGTGGATATAAAAATAGCTTTGGCTCCGGAGTGTTCAATAACATTTACAACCTCTTTACTGGAAAAATCAGGTAGGATAGGCACAACAATAGCACCCATAAAAGTAATTGCAAAAAAGGTCACCCCCCAATTTGGCATATTATTACTAAGAATTGCTACTTTGTCTCCCGGGCATATGTCATTCTTCTCCAGAAAAGCTATTAAGGCCTGGCTCTCCTCATTTACAGTTCCAAAGCTCTTAGGTTCTTCCCCAACAAATGAATATGCATTTTTATCACTATACTTTCTTAATGTTTCATTAAACATCGCAGGGAAAGTTAACCTTACATCTTTATTTTCCATTATTCGCTATTATTAAGCTAATTATATAACACAAAGGTACTGAATTATTGATTTGAAAACCTAAATATGGTAATAATTACCCCAAATAATGAAAAGCAGGATGAAACAATAAACCATTATTGAGCGGAATGGTTAATTTTGCATTTAATTTTGAATATAGGAATTATGAATTCAACAATAAGAGTTACCAAGGAATTTGCATTTGAAATGGCTCATGCACTTTGGAATTATGATGGGCCATGTAGAAATGTTCATGGCCATTCATATCGCCTGTTTGTTACACTATCCGGCATCCCGGTCAATGATCCGGAAAACCCCAAGAATGGAATGGTAATAGACTTTACAGACTTGAAAAATATTGTAAAAAAGGAGATTGTGACTGTTTTTGATCATGCGGTAACTGTTAGCTCTCAGTTTGATAAAGAAAACACAGAGATGTTTACAAAGATGTTTGGGAATACTGTTCTTGTAGATTACCAGCCAACATGCGAAAACCTTGTATCAGATTTTGCTGTGAGGATCACGAAGCATCTGCCCAACGAAGTAAAATTGCATAGTCTTAAGCTTTATGAAACAGCAACTTCTTTCGCAGAGTGGTTTGCTTCTGATAATGAATAGAAAAGTACTTAGTGTGAGCTAAAGTTTGGAGTGACTAAAGTTGAAGAAGATTAAGTTTAGCAATAATATATTTACTCTAAGTACTCTAGATACTTCAACCTCTTGATAGAGATAAATAAAAGAAGGATTAAAATATGGATGATAATAAAACCAAAAAACTATTCTTACTGGACGCATACGCCCTTATTTTCCGCTCATATTATGCGTTCATTAAAAATCCAAGAATTAATTCAAAAGGATTGAATACCTCAGCAATATTCGGATTTCTTCTGACTCTTGAGGAAATACTTCAGAAACAGAAACCAACACATATTGCAGTTGTTTTCGATACCCCAACACCGACCTTCCGGCATGAAATGTTCAAGGAATACAAAGCTAATCGCGATGAGACTCCTGAAGGCATTAAGGATGCAGTACCTTATATAAAACGGCTGATTGAAGCATATAAAATACCAGTGATAGATTATCCGGGATTTGAAGCAGATGATGTGATAGGTACTTTAGCGAGGAAAGCTTCTATCCAGGGCTTTACAACTTATATGATGACTCCGGATAAGGATTTTGCACAGCTGGTATCATCAAATGTTTATATGTTTAAACCCGCCAGAAGCGGAAACGAATCTGTACAATGGGGAGTAGATGATGTTCAACGGGAATTCTCTGTCGAGAGACCGGAACAGGTTATTGATGTTCTTGCCCTGATGGGAGATACAGCTGACAATATTCCTGGAGCACCCGGAGTAGGACCCAAAACAGCAATGAAGCTGATCTCTGAATATGGTAGCATTGAAGAGTTATTCAGGAATACTGACAAGTTAAAGGGAAAGCTGAAAGAGATAATCGAGATTAACAGAAAGCAAATTGAATTTTCAAAGATACTTGTCACAATAGAACAGAACGTGCCGGTTGAGCTTGATGAAAATGCTCTTATTCTGGAAGTGCCGGATACTGACAGGCTAAAAGTTCTTTTTGACGAACTGGAGTTTAAAGGAATCGCTGCCAGAATTTTTAAAGAAATTGATAAATCAGAAAAGCCCCGGGAACAACAACAATTAGTTGTTACTCAAAGAGATTCACTTCAGGGGTCACTTTTCGGTGATGAGGTAATTGCTCCTGTAGTTGAAAAAATAACTATAGAAAATATTGATCATAACTATATTCTTATAGAAAACAAAGAAGATCTTTCTGAATTGGTCAGGAAAATTGAAGGTGTTAAGGAGTTTTGTTTTGATACAGAAACAACAAGCATAGAAGCCCTTGACACAGAGCTTGTTGCTATTGCTTTTTCATGGGGAAAAGGATCGGGATACCTAATTCATTTTCCTGAGTCACCAGAGGAAACAAAATCTATTCTTGAAATTATCAGACCTCTCTTTGAAAACAGGAATCTTCTGAAGATAGGACAGAACTTGAAATTTGATATTCAGGTTCTTGCGAATTATGGCATTGAAGTAAATGGACCTTTGTTCGATACAATGATTGCCCATTATTTGTTGGAACCAGATATGAGGCATAACATGAACTTACTGTCAGAGACATATTTGTCGTATAGTCCTGTACCTATCGAATCACTAATTGGTGATAAGGGACATAGTCAGAGAAATATGCGTTCCGTGTCGTTAGATACTCTTAAGGAATACGCAGTTGAAGATGCTGATGTTACATTTCAACTGAAGGAAATCTTTGAACCCCGAATAATTAGTGAGGGGCTTGGTGATCTCGCGAGAGATATTGAAATGCCTCTTATCAGTGTGTTGGCAGCAATTGAGAGGTGTGGAGTGAAGCTGAATCAGGAGGATCTTAAAGCTATTACCATTGGTCTTCGTGAGGATATTATATCTCTTGAAAAAGATATTTTTTCATTGGCAGGAACAGAATTTAATATTTCTTCACCAAAACAGCTTGGAGACATTCTCTTTATCAGGCTGAAACTTGATGATAAGGCCCGACTTACCAGGACAAGGCAGTTTGTTACTAATGAAGAGATATTGCAACGGCTTACCAGTAAGCATCCAATCATAGAGAAGGTATTGGAATATAGAGGTCTTAAAAAACTGCTTTCAACCTATGTTGAAACATTGCCACTACTTGTGAATAATAAAACTGGCAGAATTCATACTTCTTACAATCAGGCTGTAGCCGCAACCGGCAGACTAAGTTCTAATAATCCTAATCTTCAGAATATACCAGTTAGAGACGCGAGAGGAAGGGAAATCAGAAAAGCATTTGTCCCCGAATATGGTCATATTTTCTTCTCAGCCGACTATTCACAGATTGAATTGAGATTGATGGCTCATTTAAGTAAGGATGAGAACATGATAGCTGATTTTCTTTCAGGAAATGATATTCATGCTGCTACTGCTGCAAAAATATTTGGGGTAGAGATAAAGGATGTTACCCGTGAGATGCGGGGCAGTGCAAAAACGGCCAATTTTGGTATTATTTACGGAATTTCATCATATGGGCTTTCAGAAAGATTGACAATAAGCAGGAAAGAGGCAAAAGAGTTGATAGATGGTTATTTTAATTCTTACCCTGGAGTAAAAGTTTATATGGATGAGAGCATTAAAAAAGCCAGAGAGCTGGAGTATGTTACTACCATGTTTGGACGTAAACGTTATCTCCGTGATATTCAATCCCGGAACCAGGTGGTAAGGGGAAATGCTGAAAGAAACGCAATTAATGCACCAATTCAGGGGAGTGCGGCAGATATAATAAAAATTGCCATGATAAGAATTCATCACAGGATGAAAACAGAAGGGTTTCTATCAAAAATGATCTTGCAGGTACACGATGAACTTATCTTTGAGGTGCTGAATTCAGAGTTTGAAAAGCTTAAGAGTATGGTTTTATATGAAATGTCAAATGCAGTTAAACTGGAGGTACCCTTAAAAGTTGACTGGGGTACCGGAAATAACTGGCTTGAGGCACATTAAATGGCGCAACGGAGCAATGGCGCTAACGACGTAACGGCGTATGGGGAACAAAAAAGAATGTAAAAAATGAAAATAAAAGTATTGTTTTTCGGAGTTTTAGCTGAGGTTGCAGGTACTGCAGGTCAGAATTACGAGGAGGTGAAATCATTTAATGACCTTATTCAAATGATAAAGGATGACTATCCTGAGTTTGTGAATTATAATTACCGGATATCAGTTAATAATGAGATTATTAACAATGATCTTTTGCTTAATGACGGGGATGAGGTAGCATTAATGCCACCATTTGCAGGAGGATAACGAAATTAAACATCAATTTCTAAACTACTATGGTAACGAATTACCTTATTGACGGACCTATAACACAGAATGTGATAGCTCATCTTGTTGAAAAGATTGGTGGAAGGACTGAATCAGGTGGCCATTCGATTTTTCTTGGTCAGGTGAGAGCTGCTGAGATAAATGGGAAAAAGGTTGAGGCGATAGAATATTCGGCTTATGAAGCAATGGTTAAGGTTGAGGCAGATAAGATTAAAGAATCAGTTTTGTCTGATTTTGATGATGTTAATACAGTTGATATCGTCCATTCAACCGGGATAGTTAAGGCAGGAGAGATATCCCTTTTGGTCTTTGTTTCTGCTGGTCACCGGCATCAGGCTATCGAGGCCTGCAGCAAAACAGTGGAACTCATTAAAGAGAAATTACCGGTCTGGAAAAAGGAGATTTTCGACGACAATTCTCATGTGTGGAAACAAAACAAAACTGTTTAGACTGATTCCTGATTTGATGTGGATTCAAGTTGAGAATGCCTCCGGTTATTCGGATCATTTTTCCTTGTTCCCAGTATTGACCCGGATTTACCGTTAAGAATCGAATTATACTCTTCTTTATTATTAAGTATTTCAAGAGCTTTTAAGATTTGCTCATCTTTTTTAATTGTCCATGCAATGGCACCATCTTCATAGAAATAACGGCCTATTATTTCATCTTCAAGAAGGTCTGTAATTTCACTTCTGAATATTGTGAGATCATGATCCATGCTATGTGTAATGTCGTTCTCTAACTTTGCAAAAAGATCCTTGTGAAGATTGTAGTATTTTTCATTTTTTGCATTGATTATGAGTTCATTTAATGACTTCTCGGTAACTGTTTTATAACTAAAATTGCGATTCATCAGAAAAGCCTGGAAATCAGCATAATCTTTATCAGTAAAAGAAAATTGCTCCGGAGTTTTAATATCCTGATGTGCCCAGTAATAATTGGTGGCAAAATCGAAAAGATAATTTCTAAGATATAGTTCTGCTGCGACCTGACTCAGAGCTTCCGGTAAAATTTCAATATCGGGTGATATTCCACCTCCATCCTTTACTAATCTCCCGTTTTTTGTTTTAAACTCTGAAATCAATGAATCAGGAATTATACCAACGCTTCCATCATCATTTCGGTGGGAAAAGTCGCGAGCCTGGATACACCTGCCACTTGGAATATAATATTTTGCTGTAGTAACTTTTAGTTGAGTATTATAGCTTAATGGTCGGGTTATTTGCACCAATCCTTTTCCATATGATCGCTGGCCAACAATGATACCCCTGTCAAGATCCTGTATTGCACCTGCAACGATTTCTGAAGCAGAAGCAGAGCCCCTGTTAATAATTATAGCAAGTGGAATTTTTTCATCAATGGAAGGTTTTGTTGTCTTGAAGCTTTCGTCAAACTGTTTTACTTTTCCTTTTGTTGAGACAACCTCATTTCCGGGACCCACAAAAAGATTAACGATTTCAACCGCTTCAGTTAATAATCCACCGGGATTTCCCCTGATGTCAAGAATGACCTGTTGTGGGTTATTCTCTTTAATTGAAATAAGTGCATTCTTAACCTCATGAATACAATCTTTTGTGAAGCTTCTAAACCTGATATAGCCAGTTTTTGAATCGATCATACCATAATATGGAACAGGCGGGACTGCTATCTTTTCCCTTTTCAGCTTGTAATTAATTTCCGAGCCATTTCTTTCTATGGTAACAGAAATTTCTGTTCCCGGGTTTCCTTTCAGCTTTTCGCTTACCTTTTCTGTTGAAAGTCCTTTTAGAGAGATTCCATCTACTTTTTTCAGAAGATCTCCTGCCTTTATACCGACAAGATCAGCAGGGAATCCCTTATATACATTGCTAATTACTATATAATCACCGCTTTTTCGGACAAGTGAACCTATTCCACCATATTTTCCGGTTGTCATGAAGGTGAATTCACCAACCTCAGATTCAGGATAATAAACGGTATAGGGATCCAGCCCCTTGAGCATATTATCAATTCCCGACTGGATCACTTTATCAGGATCTATCTCATCTACATAGAAAGTATTTAATTCCCTGAAGAGAGTAAAGAAGATATCAAGGTTTTTAGCAATCCGGAAATCTCTGGTTTCCTGATTAATTAGGAAACCGGTACTGATGCCTGCAGTTAGCAACAGTGCCAGCAATACTATTATTCTGGCTTTACCTATCTTTTTCATAACCATATAGCCTTAAATTAAAACGGCGAAAATAAAAAGAAAAATCGGGAACCGATTTGATTTTGAAACAATTAATTTTTTTTTAACATATTTTGTAATATATTAGATTGAAGTCCGAAGTCCGAAGCCGGAAGAAAAAACATCTTCGGACTCCTGACTTCCGACTTCCAGCCCCTAAAAATATTACACTGATTAAGTATCATATTTTCAATTCTCTTTAGTAAGATTTATCAGTTTATTTAACATCTCTTTCATGGATTTTTCGATTGTTAGAAAATCCGGGATCTTATTTCCTTTGAGAATAACAACAAAGGCAATCTGAATGTTTCCGGAAGAGAGCTGTTCATAAAGTATATATTTATTTTTTCGGTATGCTTCCCTCAGTCTTCTTTTTATCAGGTTTCTTGTAACAGCAAGCCGGAATCCTCTTTTTGAGACACTGAATGCCACCTGGGCCGGGCTGGGCAGAGAGGCTATACTTTTTCCCCAGACAACTTTAAAAAGAGAGGTATAAAAGATATTTCCATTTTCAAATAGTCTGGCTATTGCTTTATGGCTACAAAGCTTTTCAGACTTATCAAATGTCTCCCTTTCGGTATTCATATTAATAAAACTTATCCTAAAAGTCTTTCGGGGCTAATATTACAGAGCTTCCGGGTAAGTCGGTATGGAGATGATTGTATTACTTACAATTTTTATTGTGCTCTTTAAGAAATTCATCAAGAGCCATAGTCATTGAAGGAGATTTAGGATTTGGAGCATCAATATCTAGTCGTAATCCTTCATTTATAACCGCACAGGCTGTAGTTGGTCCGAAAGCAGCGATCTTTACATCTCCCTGGACAAAGTCCGGAAAATTATCTTTCAGGGATTTTATACCAGAAGGACTATAAAAAACAAGAAGGTCATAATCGAAGTCCTTCATGTTGGAGAAATTTGCACTTATAGTCTTGTATAGGGCGCCAATAGTATAGCTGATACCATTCTTGTCTAGTAGTTCAGGAATTTCAGCGTTATGAGGTATTGAAAGCGGAACAAAGAAATTATCTTCCTTGTGCTTTACAATAACATCAATAAGGTCTTGAAATTTAGCCTTCCCATGAAAGATTTTTCTCTTTCGGTATACAATATATTTCTGCAGATAAAATGCAACATTCTCAGTAATGCAGAAATATTTCATATTATCAGGTATCACAGTGCGTAATTCACTGCATATCCTGAAAAAGTGATCTATCCCTGTTTTACTTGTAAATATAACTGCGCTAAAGTCAAGAATATTTATTTTTTGCTGACGGAAAACTTTAGATGGAATCCCTTCAACCTGAACAAAAGGCTTAAACTCAACTTTTAGATTATACTTTTTTGCCAGTTCGAAATATGGAGATTTCGAATTTAATGGTTCTGGCTGCGATACTAAAATCTTCCTTATTTTCAACTCTTTACAGTTTAAGTTTCTACTTTCAGAGTAACTATTGGAGATCTAATCAAGGCCTGTAAAATATTTTACAGTAATCAAAACAGGCATTATTTCCAGGGCACAAAGGTATAAAATCATATAGAATAGCGAAATTTTTCGGGTTGTAAATATTATCAGGAGTCTGATAGTTCTTATCAGATACATTATACTCAGGACAATAATTCCGGAAATAAAGTAAAATTTAACAGGTAGAATAGTTGAATATAATAACATAATAATAATGAAATAGAGTAACAGGGAACTGAATCTGTAAGATTGGTAAACTATCACCAAATATTCTTTGAATACTTCCTTTTCTTCGCTTGCATTTCCTATTATAATACAAACAATATGTCGTATTGTGATTGCAATAATAAGAATGCCAACGGAGATTACCCAGGATAAGATACCCGTAATACCAAATGGGGTGAAGTTATAATAGTTGGATGCACAATATCCAAAAAGGCCTATTATTATAAATGAAATTAGGTTTTGTATTGTTGACTGCCAGTGAAATATACCGCCAATATCTCGTGATGAAGGATCATTTATTCCTCTAAACAAGAAGAACCTGGTTATCAGAGGTAAAATATTTTTTGAGGTGGCTCTTACTAAAGAGTATAGAAAAGCAGGAATAAGAATAATCACAATTATCCAGTCATCATGCATTGGCTGAGAAGGCAGATCCAGACCAGAGTTTAGATGTTCTATCAATGTTGTTCTTGAGTCAACCTGCTTCTGTTTGTTTGTTTCCGTGAAAAGAAAGGGGAATCTATTGTAAGGTTCCGTATTTATTGTTGTAATAAAATTTTCTTTATCGTAAAATGTGATATCTGCAATACTATTTTTAGTGCAAACGGAAGTGGTATCTGTATTTTTAATCAAAACACTATCTTGCTTTGCCTGGGAATGACCAATAATCATCATTTTTGTGGATTCAAAACACAAAAGTAGCAATAATTACTAAAGAAAAGTCACAGAATCTTGTGAGTATTGGTCAAAAATGCTCAACCCTGCAGCCTGAAATATCAGATAGAATATTATTTGCAAGCCGGCTTGCTCCGATTCTAAAAAGTGTATTGTTTGTCCAATCTGCTCCAAGACAGTGGTTTACAATCTGATAATAAATTATTGCATCGCTAGAATTTACTATACCTCCTGCAGCTTTAAATCCAACTTTGATTCCTGTTTCGGAATAGAAATTTGATATTGCGCGGCACATAACAAATGCTGTTTCCGGTGTTGCCGAAACGCTTGTTTTTCCTGTTGATGTTTTAATAAAGTCAGCTCCGGCATCCATTGCAATCATTGAGGCCTTGAAGATCTGTTCATAAGTACCCAGAAGTCCCGATTCAACTATAACCTTAAGAGGTTTGTTCCCTATTGCCTCTTTTATTTCCCTTATTTCATCAGCCACCTTCGCAAAATCGTTTCCAAGAAAAGCCCCAACAGGAATTACAATATCAATTTCGTCAGCTCCTGCCTCAACTGCCATCTTGCATTCAGAAATCTTTATGCTTCGGAATGTTTGTGATGTAGGAAAGGCTCCTGCTACGGCAGCAATTTTTACGCTCCTGGCAGATAGCTTTTCTTTAACAACGGAGACAAAATTGGAAAAAACACAGATAGCTGCTACATTTGGAATATTTGAATACTTACCGGAAAAACTATTTACCTTACCTGTAAGATGTAATATTTGACTCTTATTGTCTGTTGTATTAAGACTGGTCAGGTCAACAACATTCAAAATACTCATCAAAAGATGTTTATCCGGAACTATAGGTGAGTCGGAGGATACTTTCTTAAGTCCCTTCCTAATCTCTGATTCTGAAGGGCATTTTTTAATTAATTTTTGATATAGTTTTGTCATGCAGAACTCGGTTATGTTAAACTAAACATCAATGCAATAATAAAAAAGATTGGTGTTAATACAACGTTTTTTGGGTTTTTTATTGTTTTAATTTTTCTCACCTGGTTTCTTATTGCGTGCCAGAGAAGCAAAAATACCAAAGAACGATAGAATTGAAAAGATAATAAAGCCTGTTTTCATTGCAGAAATCAATCCCGGATAAGTATCAGGATTTATTGTCTGTTTACCAATAAATAACGAAAGGAGCATCATAGCAATACCCATACTCATCATCTGGCCAATCATTCGCATAGTTCCTACTACGCCAGATGCCACACCCAGATATCGTTTCTCGACAGAGCTCATTATTGCATTTGAGTTAGGTGAAGAGAATAGGCCAAACCCGATTCCCATCATGAGTAGTAATAATAATATAAGATAATTAGGAGTGGTTATGGTAATAAAACAGAGCAAGATAAGTCCGGTAGCTGTTAAACCCATTCCAAATGAGGCAATAACACCAGGGTTTCTTTTATCGGATAACCTTCCTGCTATTGGGGATAAAAGTGTCATTGCTATTGGTTGTGATATCATTATTAATCCGGCAGTCCTTGCATCAAGCCCTTTAAGATATTGAAGATAAAGACTTATAAAAAATCCAGTTGCACTGGTTGCCGAGTAATGAATCAAAGCCGCCATACCCGAGAATGCAAATACCCTGTTTCGTAAAATCAACCGAATATCAAAAACCGGATTACTCATCTTTTTTTCGACAACTATGAAGATAGCTGCAGTCAAAATTCCCGAGGTGATAAAGATCCAACCTGGTGCAGCAGGAAGTTTGGAGAAGCCGTACATAAATGATGTTAAAGCGATTCCGTATATGAGAGAACCCAGCCAATCAAACTTTTCACCTGCAGCATCAGCCCATTCGGTTTTAATCTTTTTATGTATCAGGATAAGAGAAATAATACCAAAAGGAACAAGAAATGCAAAGATACTTCTCCATCCAAGGTACTGAGTCAACAGACCACCGATTATTGGGCCACATGAAAGACCAAGATATACAGCTGTTATGTTTATTCCCATAGCTTTACCTCTCTCTCCCGGCTGAAAAACAGAGGTTATAATGGCAAGGCTTGTTCCAAATATCATAGCACTTGAAAGTCCCTGAAAGATCCGTAAAACTATCAAAGATGTAATGCTGCTGGTAAATACTATGAGAAAAGTTGATATGGTGAAAAGTAAAATTCCAAGAGAAAAAACCTTTTTTCTTCCTATAATGTCGGCAAGTCGTCCAAATGGCAGTAGAAAAATTGCTGATGATAAAATAAAGCTGCTTATAACCCAACCAAGACTAATGGCGTCTGCATTCAGGTCTTTCCCGATAGATGGTAGCGCCAGGTTAACTGCAGATCCAAGAAAAGGCGTCAGAAATGCCGCAAAAGTTGCCACCAACAAAACCGATCTTTTTTGTGTTTTGTCCTTTATTTCTGTATCCATATTAATTGTTTGTCATTTGCTGTGCGTCATTGTTTGTCATTTGCTGTGCGTCATTGTTTGTCATTTGCTGTGCGTCATTGTTTGCCACATTTTGCAATTGAATGACAACAAATGACTATTAATAACCACTTAACCAACACCCACTCACCCACTCACCCACTCACCCACTCACTCACTCACTCACTCACTCAGTCTCTCAGTCTCTCAGTCTCTCAGTCTCTCAGTCTCTCAGTCTCTCAGTCTCTCAGTCTCTCAGTCTCTCAGTCTCTCAGTCTCTCAGTCTCTCAGTCTCTCAGTCTCCCCTTCACTCCTTCTCCTTTGTATCTATGATAATCGTTACCGGACCATCATTTACCAGTTCAATTTGCATCATAGCGCCAAACTCTCCGGAACCTATCTCTTTTCCCATGAGCAGAGAAAGCCTGCTGATAAATTTGTTATACAAGGGTATTGCAATATCAGGATTTGCAGCTCTTATATATGATGGCCTGTTTCCTTTTCTGGTTTTTGCATGAAGTGTAAACTGGCTGACTGCAAGGATATTTCCATCTACATCCTTCACAGATAGGTTCATTACTTCATTTTTGTCATTAAAAATACGCAGCTGAACTATTTTATTGCAAAGCCATTCAATATCAGTTTCACTATCAGATTCTTCAATGCCGATCAGCACAAGTAAACCGGGTCCGATTTCCGATTTCCGATTATCTTTTATTGTTACGGATGCTCTGCTTACCCGTTGAATAACAGCTCTCATGGCAACCAATTTTGTGTTGACCAAATATATACAATCAATTTCAAAAACCTTTAAGTGATGTTTTATATTATATTTGCGCAACTTACTATTAGTTCATGGATTATTTCACAATAGTGGCAATTGCACTGGGTTTATCATTCGACACATTTGCCGTTTCGCTATCGTATGGTGTGGTCCGTAACAGCATCATTTTCAAGCAGGCTGCCAGGGTGGCGTTTGTTCTTGCTGTTTTTCAGGGGGGGCTGACCGTTGCAGGTTTTTTCCTGGGTTCAATAGTTTCGACAGCATTAAAGGCTATAGATCACTGGATCGCCTTAAGTTTGCTTGCCTTGCTGGGAATTAAAATGATGATTGAAGGGTTTAAAAAAACCAGTGAAAATGGGAAAAAGGATTTCGATAGCCCGGTTATCCTGGTGACTATAGCTCTTGGAACCAGTATTGATGCATTTGCAGTTGGGATAAGCTTTGCCTTACTTGATGTAATGATATGGGAATCAGGCCTTTTGATTGGGATAGTAACGTTTCTTGCTTCCATGACAGCTATTCGGATTGGTAAATCTGCAGGAGAGAGACTTGGAAACAAAGTCGAAATAGTCGGAGGAATTATTTTAATATCTATTGGAATAAAAATATTCCTGGAACACATGTTGGCAGGTTGAATCAATAACTCAAAAAGAAACCATTCTCCTTTTTCTCTTGTCAAAAACTGCCATCTCAGTATATCCCACTGATCTTAATAAATCATAGGCTTCATCGAAATGCTGTCCTACGCGTGTTGGCATATGTGCATCTGAATTAACACAGACCCGTACTTTCTCTTCGCTGAATATATGAAGAAACCTGCGGTCGGGGTAGAAATCTGCAAGGGGTCTGTTCTTCCCGTTGGTGTTTACTTCAAAAACAACATCGTGGATTTTCATTGTTTTAGCCAGCTTCCTGTAGATTGGCTCCAGATCGAAGGAAGGTTTATAATCATAGATTCTAATTAAGTCACAGTGACCGATTATATCAAATATTTCTGACTCAACAGCAGCACACACTGAATCAAAATATGTTTCAAATAATTTGTCAATGCTCTTTCCTTCATAGAACTCCGGACCATAATCCACTGTTTTTTCACCCAAATAATGAACAGATCCGATTATATAATCAAGTGGAATGGAACTGAGGTAGTCACGAATTCCATCTTCTTTTCCCCTGAAAAAATCAACTTCAAGACCTGTTTTAATTTTTATATTCATTGTACTTTCCCGTAGAGATTCAATATGTCTGATATAGGTAGACATGTTTACAGGGTCCATGTTCCAGTCATCGGGTTCTTTAAAAAGAGTAAGGTGCTCGGAAAATCCAATTTCACTTAGGCCGGCAGCAATTGCAGGAGCAACATATTCTTCGGGATCCGCGCGCCCATCGCTAAATAAGGAATGTATATGGTAATCAGTACTATAAACCATATTTTGCAAAAAGGTATAAATTAATTTTTTTAGACTTTCAAAATAGGCCTAAATTTGGCAATAAAACAAATTGAAATTTGACATTATGATCAGGAAAATGGTAAATTTGTGAAAAACAAAACAGAATGGAAGAAATAAAGAAAATTCTTAAAGTTGACTATCTCCGTGGCAAGCCAAGGAGTATTTCGCCAACTTTATTTCAGCTGAAAAACTGAAAACCGAATTTTCATTATTTTACCCCTCTGTCAGTCATTCGACTGACATCTCCCCTGATTCAGGGGAGATTATAAGGAAACCCCGTGGCAAGCCACGAGGAATTATTTGATTAAAAAACATCTGCATTTGTGAAAAATGTGAGTTCAGGGATATTGTGTTTGCTTCTCTTGAAGTTATTTCAAAGAGAGGCTGACCAGGAATCATCACTTCAGTTATAATAATACACAGATCATATTTCATTATGAAGAAATTCTTCATTGTTTCAGCGCTCTTATTCATTTCTGTAGCCCTTAATGCTCAATCCGGATTAAGGAATAGCATATTATCGTTACCTGGAACGGGAGTAATTGAGAAGAATTATGTTTTATCTGGCTTCAGGCACGGAGTAAGTTTTTTCCCTGCAGTGGAGTTGAACTCAGTAGAGTATATTGCAGGAGACAGCCTTACCTTTGATATATATCATTCGGCTGATGTATTTTATACCTGGTTAAACAGATGGGCAGAAAAATATCCTGAGCTTATTGATCTTTATGAAGTTGGGAAAAGTTTCGAGGGTCGTCCCATTCTTCAGATGACTATAACAAATAAAAAAACAGGAAAAGATACTGATAAACCTGCGGCATATTTTGAGGGTGGCCGGCATAGTGGAGAGGTGACTTCTGCAGAATCAGTCTTATGGCTGGCAAAATATCTGTTGGATAACTATGGACAAGATTCTGATGTGACCCATCTCCTCGATACCAAAACAATCTATTTACGGCCAATTAATAATCCTGACGGGCATAATCTATATCTAAACACTGCTCAGAGTAACAGAAGTACAGTTCGTCCTGAGGATAATGACAATGATGGCCTTCTCGATGAAGATGCTCCTGATGACATTAATGGGGATGGTCTGATTCTGACTATGCGATGGAAAGATGAAGAAAAGGGAACATGGATACCTGATGAAAAAGATCCTACAGGAAGAATTATGAAGAAGGTCCCTGTTGGAAAAGGAATATATCTTACCTCTTCTGAAGGGTTGGATAATGATGGAGATGGGAAGATCAATGAAGATGGCATAGGAGGACTTGATCTGCATAGGAACTATCCCGAAAACTGGAGACCCCAATCAGAAGAGACAGGCAGAGGATACAGGCAGGGCGGTGCCGGGGAATACCCGTTAAGTGAGACAGAAACACGAGCTGTTGTGCTGTTTCTGCTTTCTCATCCCAATGTATATGTAGTTAATTCTATGGATACAAGTGTTCCAATGCATCTGCGTCCACCTTCAACCTCCTCCTCTGAAGAGAGAATGTACCCTGAAGATCTGAATTGGTATAAATATTTTGATGAGATAGGCAGGAAGACAACAGGATACGAAAGAGCAGGCGATGTTTATGATGATTATGGTAAAGGAAATCCTCTATTCGGGCATGGACCTGATTTTGGTTATTGGTATTTTGGATCAATATGGTATGGGGATGAGCTATGGAACAATGGAAAGAATAAGGACTATGACGGCGACGGTGAAATTGACCAGTTTGAAATTCTTAAGTGGGATGATGATGAGAACGACAGTCTGGGATTTTCTGAATGGGAGCCAGCGAAACATCCTGTTTATGGAGATATCGAGATAGGAGGGTTTGATCCTAAGTTTTTCTCCCAGAATCCTCCGGCAAAACATCTTGAACCATGGGTCAGAAATCAGGCAATGTTCAACCTTGAAATGGTAAAACACCTTCCTGAACTTTTATGGGAGAATATTGAAGTGAAAAAAATAAAATCATATAAAACTGATTCAACGGATTATCAGATAAAAGTTAGTTTCAGAAATGTCGGAAAATTACCAACAGCTCTTAAACAGGCACATCTGGTGAAAATTGTAAAGGACGACAGGGTTGAATTGGCTTTGGATACAACCGGTAAAGTGTCAGGGAAACTGGGTTATAAGATACTCTCGGAGGAAAAATCTTCGAAAGACAAAGAATCACATAGTAGATATAATAATAGAGTTATTATTAATCAAACAGAGGTATCTGAAAATGTTCCGGACACCCAGGGAGGTTCAGTAACAACCGCTGTTTTTACTGTCAGGCTCTATAGCAGATCAGAACTAAGCGGGAAGGCTGGTGTCTATTCCACAAGAGGGGGTGTTTTGAAAGATAAGGAGTTTACGGTTAGATGATACCTTAAAAAAAATTGTGCCTTCAGGTACTACAAAGAACATCCCCAAAGGAGGAAGGTGTTCGTCTGGCAAACACTATATATGAAGATGCCCGGACAAGTGGCAACTGGTTTGTTGTTTCTGCCATGGGTCGTGAGGCTGGACAGTTGAAACAGAAAAAGTACAACTCATATACAGGAACAACCTTCATTTTATCACAAAGGCCGATTACAGGGAAGCGAAAAAATATGTTAAGGATCCCGAGGAATTTGATTTCTATAAGATTCTGGAATGGGATGAAAGTGACCAGGACTATTGATGAGCTCGCGGAAAACGGACGGTTAGTTATCGCGGTAGATTGTTATTCCATCGGGGTATTTGAAAAATTAGTGCAAATCTTCATAGGTAATCTCATTTTTTATTTAATTTTAATATGAATTATAAAGAGTGAGAGTCAGGCATAAGCATTGTTTATTAGTGTATTTAGCGGATTGTTGGTATTATGCTTATGTGACTGACGGGGCTGTGTTGTATATATCCTTAGAGATCAATCTTTGTTAATTACTTTTATGTTCGCTGCAAATTATGAAAAATGTGATTGCCGAAAGGGTTATACACGATGGTGAAAATCGTGTTACCCTCAGATTTCCTATTGACAATGAATTAATAAAAATTGTAAAAGGGCTTCCGAATGCCAGGTGGAGCAGGCGGATGAAATGCTGGCATATTTCAGACAGAAAAGATGTAATCAGTTTGTTGCTGAATGCTTTTAACGGGAAAGCATATATTGATTATTCTGCGATGAGAGTTAACCTTGCTGAAAAGATCAGGTTTCAGAAGAAGGCCGATCAGAAGAAGAATCAAAGAAAGAGCAGTATTACTGCTGACAGTGGTCTCGCTGTTCTCAGTGAGAAGGGAGAGGCTGATGTTTCAATGTACAGAAGGTGGATGGAATCGCACAGGTATCCGGAATCTACTATAAGGACATATACAGGTATGATCACCACATTCCTGCGGTTTATGAAGGAGCGAGTTGCTTGGTCTTGTTCCCGGCGATTTGGACAGGGACAGGAAGCTTTTAAGTATAAGGCAGTCGAAGGGTTTCAAGGATCGTTTAGTTCCGCTTTCGGAGAAGGTAGTTAACATGATTGATGATTATTGTATGCATTACAAACCGAGAATGTATTTGTTTGAAGGTCAGTATCCTGGGAATAGATATAGTGCCAGTAGTCTGGATAAAGTATTTAGAATAGCATATAAGAAGGCTGGATTGAAGAAAGATATAACATTACATGGGTTAAGGCATAGTTATGCCACTCATCTGCTTGAGTCGGGAACTGATTTACGGTACATCCAGGAGTTATTAGGTCATAAGAGCAGTAGAACGACAGAGATTTACACACATGTAACCACTCAGAGCATACAGAAGATAAGGAGTCCGTATGATGATTTATGATCAAAAACAGCTTTTGCAAATATATTCACCAAAAGTGCACAATAATTCCATTCCATGTCAAATATGTATACCTTTAGTTCACATATAATGAGTTATATGTAAGGTTTTCAAGCCCTGACAACTAGACAGACATTAGAGACACCCTACAAATAACAGAAAAAGCAATGAATTCTATAATTAACCAGGACTCCCAACGCACAAGCAAGAGTTTGGCAGCAGCCAACGCGACAGCCCCCGCTGCTGCCAAACACATGCTTTTTGCCTACCCTGACTTCTCAAGCAAGACAACTGGTTGGAGCACAAGAGCAGCAATACCACTGAGATCTATACCCACATAACCACAAAGGGTTTCGACCAAATAAAGAGTCCGTTTGACACATTAGACTTTTGATTACAATATTGATGTATTCGAAATATTTATATATTTGCTAAATGAAAGAAAACAACAAAAAAGCTCCACACACAAGTCAGAAATAAACGCCATAGTGGCGTTTACACAATCGTTAGGGCAAATTTGAAGCAACCATTATGCATAGATATTCATCTTAAATTATACTAAATTCTGATTAAAATGAAAACAAATATTAAAATGCTACTGATTGTTATATTAACGATTACATTATTCAGTTGTGAAGAAAAAACGAGCGAAATTGATATTAAGTCAATTAATATTTATATAACAGAAGATTTGGATGTAGATAATAAACCAGTTTGTTTGAAATTAAATATATCCTCCGAAGATAAATTTGATAATACTTATCTATTAGAGGAAGTTGTTTCAATTCATGATAATGATATTCTAATAGAAATTGATAACATTAAAAACAGCGGTAAATGTGAGTATCCACAACACTTATCTGCACCTGAACCAGAAAATTACAAATGTCCTGCAAGTACGAATTATTTTGCATTGGATAATTTAACAAGAGGATTATATAATATTAAAATCATTATTTTAGAAAATACTTATAATGGGCGTCTAAATATTCAGGATCAGCAGGCATCCCTTATTTTCAATGATAATAATGTTAGTATGTATGATTCGGTTATACATATTATTCCTGATTCATGTATTTTTGGCACGTATTATTCAATGAATTCTGATTCTGTTGGATTTCAGGATATGATAAATAGATTACAGAATGAAAATTGTAGACAAATAAATATTGAACCAGGAATTTACCGAGACTTTGAAGTGGACAATTTAGGTAAACTTAACATTAATTCAGGTCAACCAACTCTAGAACCAACTTTTATTTTAAAATATAATTTAGATATTGACAAGATCTTAAGTATACTTAATGACTTTGTTACTAATTCCAATGATGCATATGGTATAATATTTAAGGATTATTTGGGTAATTATTATAATATAAAAAAATAAACTTGCCCTAACACGCAATATAGCCAAAAAGGGTTTTAGTGGTATGCGAAGCTCATCGCCCGCATCAAGTTCAGTGTCGGTTGATAGTTACGTTCTTCGCAATCCCTTTCAGGCCATATTGCCACCGTTAGCTTGCATTTGCCCTAAGTTCATACCGAGACAATTGCAGATTTGGTTTTTGCAGTTTCACCTAGACAAATATATCATGACAAGACAACTCCTGCCCATCTACCGGGACTTTGCCATCTATAGACAATTTTACCTGGACGAGAAACCACCAGTCCGTCAACCAGGACTGGCAAAAACCACACCAGTTGTGCAGACCTACTTCAACTCCAAAATAAATGATTGATAAGACTGAAAAAATGACACTTATTCGTATGTATTTTAGAATTAATCACCAAAAGTAGGTAGATTTGACATCAGGCAAAACTTTCAAAACATTTATGGTCAAACAAATGAGAACTTTTTACAGCGACTAGTCAAATAAAGAATTTCAGATTTTTTACAAAAGTATCAGTGAGAACAGTAAGATTCTTGTCAATTTTTTATCACAAAAAGTAATTGCTATGAAAATGGAATTTGATGAAATCCTAACGCTCTTAATCGGGACAACAGAAACAAAAGCGAAAGCGTCTGAATTAATTGAAACATGCAGAAAGTTTAGTATGCACCAGATTGAATACATAAATTTCGATCAGGATCCTCTATTTAACATTGGATATAATTTTAGTTTTAATTCTCCAGCCGGAGAAGTAGTAAGATTAGAGATAATTGAAAAGGATGGTAACTTGTTACAATCTGGAATTCAAATCATTTATAAACCAAGCTTATTTTATCAACAAATTAACAAAGACTTTTCGTTTATATACCATTCCTTAAAAAGCTATTATGTAAATGAACAAATCCAGAAATTTCAAGGAATCAAAATATATAATTTTGTAAATGAAGAGAGCCAATGTTATATCTCGAAATCTAAAGCTAATAGACGACAAGTTCTAAATTTTAAAGTAACAAACAAAGAATTATGGCATATTTATAATTTGTTTCCGCGAGACTACAATATTATTACTAAAGATTGAAATTGTCTTGTTACTCTCGGATAATAAATTAAAAAACTTGACTAACATCTTGTCGGCTTATTTAAAATATTTTATAGGTATAGGCGCTTAGACCGCCCACACTTGTTTGTAATTGAGTTCATATTAGATTGATATACAATTGTTTGTATTTATATAAATACTCATTAGACTTATATTTAACAGGTAATCGCTATTAACTAACCAAATATTGATGTTTATTTTATTCTTATACTCTAATATTCAGACATTTAACATGGGCGGTCTAAACGCCTATACCTAATATTTTATTTTACTTTTTCATTTCGTACCCAATAATAAGAAGGATAAATGACGCAAGCTAACATTATGGAAATAAATGGATTCAAATATTTGATAAATATAAATACTAATGGGTTTCCTGTGATAACCATGTCAGGAGATGCATTAAAATCTCCTAAATCACTTTCTAAGTATTATACAGTTGATGAACTTAGTGTATCTTCTTTTATTCAGCGGAAACTTTATGCAAATACTCCCGATTTTTTTAATGATTTATTTGATACTCTGTACTTGAAACTTGATTACAGCGGAATATCGTTTGATAAAATAGTTGGTTTGTTTAAAAGTGATGAGATAGCCAATGAACGTAAAGAATATGAATTAGATAATGAAAAATATATTCAAAAAATAAGAAACACTCATTATGCAATTTGGAATGCTCATTGTGGGATTATTTGTATGACTGAGAATAAGACAGATGATTTAATGTGGGCACATTACTCTAATAATGAAGGATTTCTTGTCGAGTTTGACCACTTAATATTTCCAAAGAATTTTGGGACTCCTTATCAAATTAATTATGTGCCTTCAAATGATATGCTTAAATTTTCAAGCAATGAAATCTTTCTTTCTATTTATATAAACAGCCTCTTAAAAAAGGATATTTGGAAATATGAAAATGAGTTTAGGTTTTTAGTACATCCAAATTCGTATGGTAGTTTCTTAACATATGGTAGGTTTTCAAATGAGTGCCACGATTACAAGAAAGAAAGTAGATTGGTCCCATTTCCTGATAAGGCAATTAAAAAAGTAATTTTTGGACTAAAATTCTTTAATAATTATATTCTTGATTCTGAAACTAGGGAAAGAAAAATTGACTTAAATAGAAAAAATGGATTAATTTATAAATCCTTGATTGATAATTTAATTGAGAATAAAATTTCAGTAGAAATGATCCATATCAATCTGACCTGCTTAAATTTAGAAAGTAAAGCGATTGCCCTCTCAAAAATATCAGAAACAATTTATAAAATAGAATAAAAAACGCAAGCTAACACGGATGGTATGGGTAATTGCCTTCAGCAGCCCGGACAGATTTGTAATCAGCCCGTTAAGTCTATGCGAGCAACTTTATTTTCACTTATTTAATTTTGTGTGCCTTGACAGATCCTGCTACCGAGACAAACACAATAGGGCTGCCGGCCGACGCACAGCTGTCATGGTTTTTGCAGTACCACTTAGACAGTTTTATCATGACAGGACAACTCCTGCCCATCTATCGGGACTCAGTCATCTGGACAACTTCATCATGACACGGAAATCCTGCCCACTTACCGGGACTTTGCAAAAACGCATGCCAACCCTGACACAGACGGCAACTCCCCATACCACCGGGCCGTCAGACTGTCTAAAAACTAAAATGAAGTCCCTGAGAATCGGTTATTTGAAATATTTCGTGTACAGGTATCCAAATATATAAGTATATAAATTAGGTTATTAGACAGACTCCCGTTAGCAACAAGCGGTAAAAGACAACGACATGACAAATGACAATGAAAAGAAATATTAAACTTAATTTGGAAAACTTGACTGGTGGACTGACTGCCATACGCTCATTGCCGACCCGATTGTGTTTTAATTTTTCTCCCACCGCACAAAAAAATTTAAAATTCTATTGCCAACACACATTGCACACATTTTGTTTTTTCCCAGCTCACAAGCCAACTCAGAAAAAACAAAAAGAGTGCAATCGCCAACGCTTTATTCGCCTCGTAGAAAGTATAGTGTAACAATGAAAATTCTTAGCAAAGTACATTTTAAATTTCTAAATTTAACCGTTTTTAAAAGTAAAAAATGAAGATAAAGAAACTTATAATTGAAAACTTTCGTGCCTATCAGGACGCAACAGAAATATCTTTTGACGACCTGAATGTTATAGTAGGCAGAAATGACATTGGAAAATCAAGCATACTTGATGCATTGGACATTTTTTTCAATGAGATAAAATCTGAAAATGACATAAATGTTAAGGCAAAAAAAAAGGAAGCAAGAATCGGAATTGTTTTCTCTGACTTTCCAGATAAAATCATTTTAGATTCAACTTATGAAACTTCTTTGACGGCAGAGAACCTTTTAAATAAAGACGGTTTATTAGAGATTCATAAAATTTGTGGAGCAACAGGAGTTAAAAAAGTTGTTTTAACTTCTAATTACCCTGCAAATAAAGAACTGAAAGGACTTATTACACTTGATATTGATAAGCTAAAAGAAAAGGCAACAGCGTTAAATGTTACTGATGAATATAACGCAACAATTAAAGCTGAAATCAGAGCAGCAATAAAAAATCATCTTGGAAGTAAAATAAAATATGAAGAACAGGAAATTGAAATTTTTTCCAAAACAAAGGACAAGGACGGCGGGGATTCAAACACTAAAGAAATTTGGACACAAATTCAAAATTACCTACCTGTTTATGCTTTATTTCAATCCGACAGAAAGAATGAAGAAAAAGACAGCGAGATTCAAGACCCAATGAATTTCGCTATTAAAAAAATTCTCAAAGACCCTTCTTTGCAGGCAAGGTTAAATGAAATTAAAGACGAGGTAAAAAAAGTTGCAGATAAAATTGCAAAATTAACAATAGAGAAACTTCAGGAAATGAATCCTGAAATTGCAAAAGAATTATCACCTGAATTTGATGACCCGAAATGGGAAAGTGCTTTTAAGTTTAATTTATTAAGTGATGATAAAGTTCCTTTGAATAAAAGAGGTAGCGGAGTTAGGCGATTAGTCCTATTAAACTTTTTTAGAGCAGAAGCTGAACGATTAAGTGTTGAAAGAAAAGTGCCTAATGTAATTTATGCACTTGAAGAACCCGAAACATCACAGCATCCCGACCACCAACGAAAACTGATTGATGCGTTTATTTCACTTTCAAAAAATAAACACACTCAAATTGTTCTTTCAACTCACAGCCCCGGTATTGCAAAACTGCTTCCACCTGAAACAATCAACTTGATTACAAAGGACAGCGCAGGCAAGTTGAAAATTGAAAAAAACAAAGACGAAATAATCAGAGAAATTGCAAAAGAACTTGGAGTATTACCTGATATTGAAGTAAGAAATCCATCAAAGGTTAAACTTGCAGTTTGTGTTGAAGGGAAAAACGATATAATATTTATAGAAACAATTAATCAGAACATTTCCGAGTTAAAAACAATAATTGACCTGAACAACAACAAGGGAATAATTCTTCTCCCAATGGGTGGAAGCACTTTACAGTTTTGGGTTAACAACGATTATTTGGGAAGATTGAATCTTAATCAGATTCATATTTACGATAGCGATATTGGTTCTGACGAACCAAATCGCTACAAGAAATATGTTGATGTTGTTAATGCAAAAGGAAATGGGAATCTTGCTTATGAAACGAATCTCCGAGCATTTGAAAATTATTTCAGCCCCGAATTGATAACGGAAACATACGGTGTTACAATAGACACGACTTCAGTAAAATGGAATGAAGCAGACATACCTGAAATAATTGCAAAACATAATCATGATAAATCTGAATCACAAAAAAAATGGGCAGATTTAGAGAAAGAAGATATAAAGGACAAGAAAGGAAGAATCAAAAACCAACTCAACGAAACTCATTCTGCAAAAATTACTTTGCAGCATTTAGAAAAAATAAGTGCTAAAGAAGAAATCGTAAAATGGTTTACCAAGATTGCAGAACTTTCAAAATAAATTAAACGGAACAAACAGAATAAGAAAATATAAATGCCAACACTACACTGGATAGGAAAAGACAAAGTTATTAATCATCACATGAATGTTCCTTTTAAAGTTTTGGAACACAAGTACGGATTTGATAATGGAACGCAAAATGAATCCGAAATAAAAAGCGGCAACAAAATAATTCATGGAGATAATCTTGAAGCATTAAAAGCACTGCTACCTGAATACGAAGGAAATATTAAGTGCATCTATATTGACCCT